>Ga0256405_10002466_pt1 | contig 42417 bp, 28 predicted proteins | sample RumenRJG_02DNA_FD_189096 | JGI IMG/M metagenome (GOLD analysis project Ga0256405, IMG submission 189096) | Bovine rumen microbial communities from Lethbridge, Alberta, Canada - RJG_02 | ecosystem: Host-associated > Mammals > Digestive system > Stomach > Rumen | place: Canada: Alberta... | reverse complement strand
CGTGCAAAGGCCATAAAGCCCATGGAACCACGCTCGGCACCGTGGAAGAAGGCAGTCTCATAGCCCTTGCGACCCAGACAGTCGGCCAGTCCCGATACGTTATTCACGCTGTAGGGAGACAGGAAGAAGGGCTCTACGAACATGGGGATCGAGGAGAGGATGCTGGGCATGCCGTCGATGGACTTACGCCCGTTGCAGTAGCTGTACTTATAGGTCAGGGCCCCGTTGCAGAGCAGCGAGTCGGCAAAGGGGGTGTAGCCCTTGTAGCCCGCCACATGCCGGTTGTAGTAGCCGATATATTCGCGTCCGAAGCTCTCGATGATAATCACCACGACATTCTTCCGCTTGAAGGCAGAATCGCCCTTGCAGCCAGTGTGAACGGGCGAGAATACAGAGGCCATCTCCGCCTTGTCAGTAAAGTAGGTAACAACCTCGAAATTGTTTTTGCCAATGGTTCGTATGAGTGCGAAAGGTGTATTGAGGACCAGCCCCACTTCCGTAGGACGGTCACAGAAGTTATTGGCATTTGAAATCGTGATAGGACGGATGTCTCGTGTCCATCCACCTCGCATGCCTGCCACACAGAAAGGCACGAAGGCCAACAGCGACAAGGTAATGGTGAGATAGTAGGGCAAGAGACGTGACTTCTTCGTCATCGGCTTTTGGGGCAAGACATACAGTTTCCACAGTCCCCAGCCTATTAAGGCTGTCAAGAGGAAGAAATACCAATGGCTGATGGCTTCGGTCATGAAGATGCCTCCCAGATTATTCTCGTTCTCAAACTCCTGAAAGATGGTGGTGGTGGTGCGTCGCATGCTATAACGGAAATAGACACAATCGCCCAAGTTCAAGGCCAGTGTCAGGATGTTGACGACCACAAATACCCAGCGACACACGCGCTGATAGGTGGCTGTCTCCTTCTTATGCAAGGGGAACAACACCATCAACACCCACAGGGCATTGGTATAGAGAATCGCAGAGGTGTCAAACGTCAGTCCACCACCCAGAATCTCCAGAAAATGACTCCACGTGAGGCTGTCGGCAAAGAGATTCCAGTTCTCAAAAAGAAAGGCCATACGGGCTATGAAATAAACCACATAGACCAGAAACAAATTACAGACAACAGCACCTAACGGTCTCAAGAACTTGATATAGTTTTTCATCTCTATCTTTACTATCTTTTCAAAGTTGGAGGACAAAGGTACGAAATAACGAGTGAAATGCAAAAGAAAAGCTCGATTTTCTTTGCATTTCCGAGTGTAAGTACCTTCGGCAAAGCCAAAGGTACGAAATAAATCATAAAAGGAGCCTAATTTCTCAAAAATACTATGCTCCTTGAGACCGTTTTCATGTTTTTTTTTTAATTTTGCACGCATGAACATACTGAAGAAAGGTTTTACCTATTACGTTTTAGCCACAGTTTTCACATCTCTCATCTTGATGTTCTACATCAAAGGCGATGTCATCGTGCCTATGCTCGACCTGAGTGGCTGGATATTTTTTGTGACTTCCTGCATATCACATTCTGCCATTCTGCTTCTGGCACTTTGGCTCATCTTCTTCCTTCCACTGGCGTTACTCAAAAAGGAACGCTGGGCCGTGGGACTCTTTGTTGGCGCTGTCAGCATCCTGGCAACAATGGCCTTCATCAATATGCAGGTCTATAAGATCTACCGCTTCCACATCAATGGTTTCATCATCAACATGATCACCGGCCCTAATGCGGGCGACATCTTTGACTTCTCGCCCTATCTCTATCTCACGGAAGGCCTCTCTCTGTTGATAGTGATAGGCATCTGTATCGCCCTGTGGCCTGCTGCTAAATGGTTTTCACAGCGCATCAGGAAGAAAGGCGTTACCATCTTGATTGCCACCCTCGTCGGCATCACTCTGATTGCCAATGGCATTCATGTCTATGGTTCCTTTGTGGCCAAGCCTTCCATCCTGCAGAGTGCACGCCTGGTGCCATATTACTTCCCCCTGTCTGCCAGTTCACTAATGGAGAGTCTTGGTGTGGAGCGCGAGGTGGTAGAGGTTTCTGGCATGAGTGGCGAAGGCGAGATGCGCTATCCGCTGCATCCTCTTCAGAAACAGGACAGCACCCAACTGGAACTGCCTAATATCGTCGTCATCCTCATCGACTCGTGGAGTCGTCAGTCCTTGACACCAGAGTGCATGCCCAACATGTGGCAACTGGCCCACGAGGAGCAGTGGTATAAGAATCATGTCAGTTGTGGCAATGGCACGTCCTTCTCGGTCTTTGGCATGTTTACCGGCCTGCAGCCTTACTACTGGACGGCTTATCAGTCGGCCAGACTGAGTCCCCTGCTCGTTGACCGACTGCTGGAGTTGGGCTATGACTTCCGTGTATACCCAAGCGCAGGTTTGCAGAGTCCGCCCTTCGACCGACTACTGTTCCAGCACGTGCCCAATCTGCGACTCGACACGCCCCTACCCACATCCTATGAGCGTGATTTGAGGATCAAAGACGACTTCATCGCTGATATGCCTCAGCTAAAGGCACAGAAGCGCCCGTTCTTCACCTTTATCTTCTTCGACCTGCTCCATGCCTACAGTCTGCCCAAGGAACTGCTGAACCGCTTCCAGCCCTCATGGGAATATGGTCGTTTCGACGAACTGCACAACGATATGGACCCCACACCTTTCTGGAATCTGTATCGCAACTCGGCCTATCAGACCGACAAGATGGTTCATGAGGTCATCACAAACTTGAAGGAACAGGGACTCTACGACAACTCACTGGTGTTCATCACGGGTGACCACGCTCAGGAGTACAATGAGAACCATAAGAACTACTGGGGCCACAACTCCAACTTCTCGCAGTATCAGATTGGCGTGCCACTCATTGTCCATCAGCCAGACCACGACACAACGGCTGTCTATACCCATCGCACCACGCACTACGACTTTGTGCCAACCATCATGCACAACTACCTGGGCATCAAGAATCCATTGGAAGACTATACGGCAGGACGCCTGCTGAGCGACAAGACGCCCCGTCTATGGCATTTCGTGGGCAACGAACTGCGCTATGCTTTCATCGTAGAAGGTGATACCATCCTTACTAAAGAAGGTGCCGGATATATAGAGGTGACTGACAGCAAGTTGAACCCCGTGGACAACTATCGCATTCGTCCCAAGGAGTTCGACAAAGCTATCAAGGACCTGAACAGGTTCTTTAATCAATAAGCATTGATGATTCTTACCACTTCCTGGGCCTCCTCTTGTGTCATTGCCTGACTCATGGGGAGGCTCAGTTCTTGTTGATGAATCTGCTCTGTTATAGGCAAAGACAAATGGTTCCACTGACTATAACATTCCTGCTTGTGGGGCGGAATGGGATAATGGATGATGGTCTGAACACCATGTTGCTCCAGATAAGCCTGAAGGCTGTCACGCTGATCACAGAGCACAGGATAGACATGATACACATTCTGCTGATCTCCCAAACGAGCAGGCAAGGTTATCTTTGGATTCTTGATGCCCTCATCGTAAATCTTTGCGATGGCCTTGCGATGCTCATTATCCTTATCCAGATACTTCAACTTCACATCGAGCACAGCTGCCTGTATCTCGTCCAGACGACTGTTGCGACCCGTGTACTTAAAGACATACTTCCGCTGACTGCCATAGTTTGCCAACGCACGAATGGTGTCTGCCACGACCTTGTCATTACACGTCACAGCACCACCATCGCCCAGTGCACCCAAGTTCTTGCCAGGATAGAAGCTATGACCTGCTGCATCGCCCAAGGAGCCAGTCCTGCGCCCATCAGCAAAGCAACAACCATGCGCCTGGGCATTATCCTCCACCAGCTTCAGATTGTACTTCTTGCAAAGACGGCCAATCTCGTCGGTATAGGCACAACGACCATAGAGGTGTACCAACAGGATAGAGCGAGTACGCGAGGTGATATGCGACTCTATCAGACAATCATCAATCTCGAGTGTATCCAGTCGTGGCTCCACGAGCACAGGCACCAGTCCATTCTCTGTCAACGCCAGGATAGAGGCAATATAGGTATTTGCTGGCACGATGACCTCATTGCCAGGCTGCATCACGCCCAGTTCGATATAGGCACGATAAATCCATATCAGCGCATCCAGTCCATTGGCCACGCCCACACAATGCTGCGTGCCAATATACTTGGCATAATTCTCCTCGAAGTGTTTCACCTCTGCACCCTGCAGATACCACCCCGAGTTAACTACCCGTTGCACAGCCTCACTGATTTCAGCACCATGAAGAGCCGTGACATCTTTTAAGGATAGAAATGGAATCATCATTCTCGATTATTGATGCAAAGTTACTAAATTGTCTTATTCAAGCACCACTCACCTGTTTAGCAAGTCGGTAGTCGTCAACTGTATCATAGCCTTATCCAGGCGTTCCAGTCGCTCGGCATCAGGACTCTCGTTGATAGTCAGTTTCTTCAAGTCAAAGTCGTAGAGCACATGACCTGTGGAATCACAGATCCACTGGACATTATTGAAATTATGAACCACCGTTGGAGCCGTATAGGTCTCTGACAGTACATCCCTGCTGAAGGTGAAGTCATCGTGATTCAGATGCAACTGACCAAACAAGGTGGCAGGCAGGTCGCTCTGGTTACACAGTACATCGATGACACGTGGCTGTCGGACAGCTCCACCCAGCCACAGCATGGGAATATGGTTCATCTGCAAAGGCGTCATATGATCAATTTTTCCATGTACGATGCCATGGTCAGAGGTAACGACAATCAGCAGATTCTTCCACTGGGGCGTTGCCTTGAGTTTGCTGACGAAATCATACAGGCAGTCATCCAGATAGGCAAAGGAATTCTCCACCTCGTCGTCCAACTTCTTCACAGGCACATCCCAGGGCTCATGACTGGAGAGTGTGCTGTAGCCCCACAGATGACGATGTTTGTCATCAGCCTGACTGATCCACTGGTAAACAGTAGCAAAAGTGATATCGTCACGCACGCCCCACTGACTGGTACGCTGCTCACTCAACGGATAGTCATTCATGCTCGTCAGTGTCTCCCAGCCTGTTGCAATCATATACGACCGCATATTGGTGAAGTTGATGTCGCCACCATAGAGATAATGGGTGTCATAACCCTGCTGACGCAAGGTCTTGGCAATACCAGCCATCGCAGCACTTTTATCTGTCATCTTCATCACCGAGAGATTCGGGAACGATGGATAGCCGCTCAATGCACAAACAGCACCTCTGTCCGTACGCCATGAGTTGGCAAAGCACTGACTGAAATAGACACCCTCCTTCTTCAATTCCTGCAGATGGGGCATCACCGTCTCAAACTGTTCACCTGCGCCCTCCATCAGGATGACGAGGATATCCGGACGGTCTGTGTTGAGCAAGGTGTCGCGATGCACACTCGCTGTGGTATAAACGCCTTGCGTCATCTTCTCACACTCCTCTGCGTCAAAGAACTGATACTCCGTGAGGTCATCCAACTGGTGACTCATGGTATAGAAGAAGCTGAATATGGGATTGACAGCCGCGTGATTCAAAAACTGATTCTGAGAATAATAGACCTGGCCTGTATTGGTGGTCGACTCTCCCAGTCCCCCACGGATACCAATGACCATCAGGGGCATCATCAGAATATAGATTGCTTGTTCTAACCAACTGCCACGCTTACATACTGGCATACCCGCCCATTTGTCATAAGCCTTATATACCAAGAAGCCAGACATGGCAAGAAAGAACAGGAGTGCCGTCAGCAAACCTGCTTTCAAACTTGCAAAGACCTCTTTAGGCGTCTCCAGATACGACAACCATGCGGCATCAAGTTTAAAATGCCAGAACTTATACATGAGGGTATCGGAAACGAAAGCCAGGGCAAAGGCTACGGCAATGAAGATATAATAAGACTTGAAGAGCTTTTGGGGCAGATTCACCCACATACCTACCATCGTCATCAAGAATGGCAGAATAAAGAAATAGAGCGCCGTTGAAAGGTCCAGGCTCATTCCATGCCGCCATACTGCCAGCATGTCACCCATCGTATAGGTGGTCTGAGCATGATTAAAAAGCATAAATACCCATTTGGCAATCAGAAATATCAAGACTGTCAACAGGTAGAACCTTATGAGATATGATAATCGCTTCTTCATGCTATAGTGGCCCAATTCTTCACTCTTCAATTTTCCTTTTTTTAAAGGCTCTGCATGTCATTGAGTTTCTTGTAATAGCCGTCAATATTGAGCAACTCATCGTGCGTACCGCGCTCCACGATTTGTCCTTCATGCAGCACACAGATCTCGTCGGCGTTCTTGATGGTCGACAGGCGGTGGGCAATAGCCACCGTTGTTCTTGTCTTCATCAGTCGTTCCAGGGCATCCTGTACCAAGCGCTCGCTCTCGGTATCCAATGCCGAGGTGGCCTCATCAAGAATCAGGATAGGCGGGTTCTTCAGAATAGCACGGGCAATGGAGACGCGCTGACGCTGACCGCCCGACAGACGACCGCCACGGTCGCCGATGTTCGTCTCGAACTGCTGTTCCGACTGCATGATGAAATCATAGGCATTGGCAATCTTGGCTGCCTCGGCAATCTGCTTGTCGGTAGCATTATCCACACCAAACGAGATATTGTTGCGGAAAGTGTCATTAAAGAGGATGGCCTCCTGATTCACGTTACCAATCAACTGGCGCAGGTCATGAATGCCCAAATCCTTCACATTGATACCGTCGATGAGCACTTCGCCCTCCTGCACATCGTAATAGCGGGGAATCAGGTCTACCATGGTGGACTTACCGCTACCCGACTGTCCCACAATGGCAATGGTCTTGCCCTTGGGGATGATGAGGTTGATGTCACGGAGCACCCAGTTAACAGCCCCCCCTACTGCCCCCGAGGGGGCTTCTATAGTATCCCCCTCGGGGGACGAAAGGGGGGCTTCCCTATAGCCAAACCACACATGGCGGAACTCTATCTGGTGCTCAAAAGAAGCGATGTGCTTGGGCTTTGCCACCTCCGTAATCGTGTTTTCTGCCATGAGGATCTTATCGATACGCTCCATCGATGCCAAGCCCTTTGGGATGCTATAGCTGGCTTTGGAAAATTCCTTCAGGGGGTTGATGATAGAGTAGAGAATCACCATATAATATATAAAGGTGGGACCCGTAATCGTTTGGTTGTTCAGCACCAGCATACCACCAAACCACAGTACGATGACAATCATCACCGTACCGAGGAACTCGCTCATGGGGTGAGCCGACGACTGGCGTATGTTCACCTTCATCAGGTGAGAACGATAGGACGAGTTGATCTGGTCGAACCTACGGTTCATCTTATCTTCCGCGCAGAAAGCCTTGATGATGCGCAGGCCACCCAGCGTCTCCTCCACCTGACTCATCGTATCGCTCCACAGGCTCTGCGCCCTGGCCGAGTCCTGTTTCAGCTTACGGCCAACGAGTCCCATAAACCATCCCATCACAGGCACAATAATCAGTGTAAAGGTGGTCAACTGCCACGACACGAACAACATCGTGGCGAAGTAGGCAATGATCAGGACGGGGTTCTTGAACAGCATCTCGATAGAAGCCATGATAGAATTCTCCACCTCCAGCACATCACCACTCATACGGGCAATGATATCTCCCTTGCGCTCTTCCGAGAAGAATCCCAGGGGCAGTGACGTGATTTTGTTGTACAGCTGATTGCGGATGTCGCGCACCACACCCGTACGGATAGGCACAATACAGGCTGATGTCAGGAAATACGCACCTGTCTTCAGCAGCGTTGTAAAAGCCAGGAACAGGCCTATCAGCAACAGCGTAGTCGTTGGTCCATAGTCAGCGATGAGTCCGTTGACAAAGAAGTTCAGGTTGTTCATCAGCACTCCCTGCACATTGCTCCAATCCCAAGCCATCACACTGGTGGCCGTCTCTGCATCGCCCGTCTGGAACAGGATTTGCAGTATAGGTATCAATGCTGCAAACGAGAAGATATTCAGCACTGCCGACAGGATATTAAAGAACACCGACAATGCCAGGTATTTTTTATAGGGAGGCACGAAACGCCTCAACACACGCAGAAACTCTTTCATAGTAACATAAGACTATCTAATTCCTTTATCAAGTTAATACTATACTTGATGGCATAAGCCATCTTTTCGTAGTGGATAATATCGTCGGGAGACAACCGGCGGTTCTTTCTGTATTGTAGCCATTTCTGCATGGGCTGGTATCCGCCTATATAAAAATTCCAGACAGCATCTGAAATACCCTCAAAGCGATTGTCGTTATTAATCCAAACAGCGTTGTCGCACCATTCCATCTTCTCAACGGTGTCATTTCCCCGCCCCTGATAGGACACGCCTAATGCGCCAAGACCTGCGGGCAGGCTTTCCAAAAGATGCAGTTCGCGCAGTCGGGCACCGATGGCGGCGATGCTTTCCAGCATTTCCTGATTTTGTGGATAAGGTATCCGCGGGAAACCCAGTTTCAGAAGCTCCCTGTAACGCTGCCTGTAGTGGTTGCTATGCAACACGGCATAGACATAGTCGAAGATGGTCTGCGGATTGGCGTCTGACGATATTTGCCGTACCACCTCCCGATTAAAGTTCACCATGCGTTTGCCATCCTTGTCATAAACATACAATGGGAAAACATAACTCTGCTCCTTCGACTGCGCCGAAATGGAGTTCAGGTCGGAGATAAGACGCGTCACGAAAACATGCTGGAATGGGAAGGAGCTCTGCTGCTTGCAGGTGATAAGCGCAAGGTTGTCTTTTCCTATAAGGTGTTGGCTTGTCTTATGCCGCGGGCGCCCCATCATGCCAGACGACTTTCCCGTATAGTTTGTAAAGCGCGTGTCAAACGGCCTATAGTTAATTTTTGTCGTAAGGACAGGATTGGACTGCATGTCTTTTATCGCGTTATGGACGCTCCAGCCGCTTGTTTCCTCCAATTTATATTTCCCATGCAGACTAATCAGGTCTCCCTCCTTGAAGTCGTGGAGGACGGCCTTACGCTCTTCATCGCTGAAGAAAATGTTCAGTTCGTCACGCTTGCTCTGTACGCCGGAATTATAGTGCTTGAACAGTTGGTCAATACAGAATCCTTGCTCGTATTCCTCCTGCATGGTGAAGTCCTTGGGCACAAAGAAATAGTCTGGGGCAACTGGTGTAAGGTCGGTCCATTCCACGTTAGTCAAACTGTGGCTGTTCAGGAATTCCTTCTTGGCACGCTTCTTCCCATACATGTCGCAGTGATGCAGGCGTCCCAGTTGGTCGCTGTCGGTTTTCTTGACAAAGATGGCGATGCTCACTCCCAGGGTGATGCCGAAAATGTTCTCGTCGGGCGATCCGTCGGGCGACTGTTCGTGGTTCTTCACTTTGCCGTGGAGGTTCAAGACATAGATGTCGTCAAACGACTTCAGCAGCGAGTGGCGCATCTCCTTGAAAGTAATCGCATCCAGATAGTTGTTGTTTGTGATGAAAGCCAGCACACCTTCGCCCGTACGCTCAATGTAGTATTGCCCCATGCGTATGAACTTCACATAGTCGTCATCAAGATTGATTTTCCTGGCATCGACACCGGCCTTGTATTGCTCTATCAGTTTTCTGATCCATGTACTATTGTTGCTGCTACTGTTGTTATAGGGCGGATTGCCCAGCATGACCATCACCGGATAGCGCTTTTTGATGGCCTTAGCCATATTGCTTTCGCGAGCCAGTTTATAGTCGAAGAGTGAAATAGGCTGCAGTTGCTGGTCTTCCAGCGAATTGGTCAGGAATATGCGCAGTCGCTTATGATTGCGCTCTTGATAGCCTGTCTGCTGAAGCACCATGTCGAGTTTCAGGTGAGCCACGGCATACGACGCCATCAGTATCTCAAAGCCATTCAGACGGGGGATAAGATCGTTCTCCACATATTGCTGCCAAAGTCCTGGCTGGGAGCGGTAATGGTCGTAAATCTGATGGATGACTTCAGCCAGAAACGTACCCGTTCCTGTGGCAGGGTCAAGAATCTGGACACGGTGATATGGTCGTTCGTCTTTTTCTATCGTCTCTTTGCTTGCCAAGCCGTCGGCAATGCCAAAGTCGCGTTGAAGGATCTCGTCTATTGAGCGCACCATGAACCCCACTATGCTATGAGGCGTATACCACACACCATTGTCCTTTCTGGCCTGCGGGTCGTAGGCAGCCAGAAAGTCTTCATAGAAATGAAGCAGTGGATCGTAGTGTTCTGCAGAAGAAGCACGAAGCCTCATAACACGCTTCACGTTGACTGCTCGGAACGCCTTGGTCAGGTCATCCACAATCCACGCAATGTTTTGATCCAGGTCGGCTCCTGCTATGCTACTGAAAATGCTTCTCAGGAAAGGATTAGTCTGCGGAATGAACCATGGCACCTCTGCACGGGAAAAAGTTTCAGGCGTCAGTGTGTGCAGACGTGCCGCAAACAGGCCATAGGTGATTGTCTGCGCATAGATGTCGGCAAAGTCCTTCCCTGTCAGGTCACCTATAAGGTGAGTGCGGAAGGCCTCATACTGTCCCCGCAATTCACTGGGGTCGTCCCAATCCTCATCGTATTCGTATGTTGTGTTGGTGGCCAGATGACGTTCAATCAAAGTAGCCATCAGGCGTGCCTTCGATGCCATGACATTAGCAAGTTCCGTCGCAGAGGTAATGGGCTGAGGCTTGGCGTGGGCCAGTTTCTCAACCAGCGTGACAAAGGCCGACAGTTGTTTCTCGTCGTCAGTCATCTTGATGCCTTCATCATCAAGATGTCCGATGGTGGCCGACAAGATCTCTTTGCCGTTTTCATACAGCACAAACTCCAGGAAATTGGTGAAGGCAATGGTGCTGATGGCAGCCTTATACTTGTCAAACTGCCGCTTGTTCATCGATGCTTTTGTGCCGCGCAGGTCTGTGTCGCCTATGTCCTTGGTTTCAATAAAGGAAATCATCATCAGGCCCTGGCGCAACTCAAAGTCGGGAGCGCCGAACTCTCTCCGCTTAGGCTCGTTAATAATGCTGATACGCGAGTCGCCTTTCCGACCGCTTATCAAAGCCTGAAGCAAGGTTTCCAAAGCAAACCGATAGGTATGCTCCGTAGCCTCTTTCGTCTCATGCTTCTCTGCGATTGTCGAGATGTAATTCTTTATGAGTTCCTTCGTATCCATCTATTGTATTAATATATTCTCTCCCCGAATAGTGTGGCGCTGGTGCTGCCCGTGATGCGCACACGCACCATTTCGCCTATATGGTGGTTTCCTTTGTCGAAGACCACCATCTTGTTCTGCTCCGTACGGCCGCACAGCTGTTCACGACTGCGCTTGGAAAAGCCTTCCACCAGCACGTCGAACTCTTTGCCCTCGTCCTTTTTGTTCTGCTGGGCCGAGATTTCCGTCTGCAGGGCAATGAGCTCGTTCAACCTGCGGATCTTCTCCTCCTCCGGCACATTGTCGGGCAGATGCTTCGAAGCATAGGTTCCGGGACGCTCAGAGTATTTGAACATGAAGGCAGAATCGTAGCCCACCTCACGCATCAGGCTCAACGACAGCTGATGGTCTTCCTCAGTCTCGTCGTGATAGCCCACGAAGATGTCGGTAGAGAGTCCGCAATCCGGAATAATCCTGCGGATGGCAGCCACGCGGTCCAAGTACCATTCACGGGTGTACTTACGGTTCATCAGTTTCAAGATGCGGTCGCTGCCGCTCTGCACCGGCAAATGGATATGCTTGCACACATTAGGCATCTCGGCAATGACACGCAGCGTCTCGTCGCTCATATCCTTCGGATGACTAGTGGTAAACCTTACTCTCATTTCTGGAGCTTCTTCAGCTACACGACGCAGTAAGTAGGGAAAAGTCCCCCCTACGGCCCCCGAGGGGGCTTCTTCAGTATTTGCAGAGACTATCGTGTCCCCCTCGGGGGACGAAAGGGGGGCTTTGTATGAATTCACATTCTGCCCCAACAGCGTCACCTCTTTGAATCCACGGTCGCGCAGGTCGCGCACCTCTCGCAAGATGCTCTCCACATCACGACTACGCTCACGACCACGGGTATAGGGTACTATGCAGTAGTGGCAGAAGTTATTGCAACCACGCATGATGCTCACAAAGCCGCCAATCTTATGTCCCAGTGCGATGCGCTGCGGCACCACGTCACGATAGGTCTCGGTGGTCGACAGTTCTATATTCATGGCCTTATGCCCCATCTCGGCCTGCGCCGTCAAGTCAGGCAAGGTGAGATAGGCATCAGGGCCAGCCACAAGGTCAGCCCCGTGGTTCTCCAGCAAGTCCTGCTGCACACGCTCGGCCATACAACCCAGCACGCCGATGATTAAAGGAAGCCTTCCCCCATCCCCCTCCGATAAGAGGGGGCTTTTGGTCAAGCGAGATTTTCGCAAGGCATTGAGTGCCTCTAAGCGGTGATATATCTTCTGTTCGGCATTATCGCGCACCGAACAGGTATTCAAAAACACGGCATCAGCTTCTTCTATGCTGTCACAGGTCTCATATCCTGCCATCTGCATCACGGAAGCCACAACCTCCGAATCGGCCACGTTCATCTGGCATCCGTAGGTCTCAATAAACAGTTTCTTCATTGATTACATTCTATTTCGGGTGCAAAGGTACAAAGAAAATCCCAACACGAAATAAAATTCTGGCCATTATTATAAAAATTCTGGCCAAAATTTTAAAAATTCTGGCCAGAATTTATTTCAAGCAGTTATTAAACAAATGACTAACGACGCTACGTCGTCAAGTTATCAATATTCGAACGACGAACCGCCAAGGAACTCTCGCAGCAGCGAGGTGGGTGGTATTTGATCCTCCGGAATGGGTCGGATGTAGCGCAGGAACTTCTTCAGACGATAGGCCTCAGCGTATTCTGGGCAGTTTTCGGGTACCTGTTCCAACAGTGGCTCAGCCTGTTTCTTGATGACAGCCAGTTCGAAGAGCATGGCCGAATTGAACATCTGGTCGCAATTCTCCTGATAGGGGAAAATCCACTTGTTCTCGCCTTTGCGCACCGACGGCCATCGGCGTATGGTTTCCCGGGCTGACACGCCACGGTATTTATGGTCACGGATAATACGGCGCAACAGTCGGTTGTCGGCCGTTGGGATATAATTATGGTTGTCGAGCAGCAGCGTAGTGAGTGCCGAGGCATACACACGGTAGATCTGTTCTTGCGGCACGCCCTCCATCAGTTCGGGGTTCAGGGCATGGATTCCCTCCACCACCAGTATCTCATCATCATGCAACTGCAGCCGCCTGCCGCTCTTCACGCTCTTGCCCGTGGGGAAGTCGTAGTGCGGCAGTTCCACCTCCTCGCCACGGAACAGGGCGTTCATCTGTTCCCTCAGCAGTGGCAGGTTCAGGGCGTGCAGGTTCTCGAAGTCGTAGTCGCCCGCCTCGTCGCGTGGGGTAAGGTCACGATCCAGGAAATAGTCATCGAGCGAGATAGGCACCGGCTTGATGCTGTTCACAGCCAGCTGCACGGAGAGTCGCTTGCAGGTAGTGGTCTTTCCGCTCGACGAGGGTCCGGCAATCAGTACGAGCTTGATGCCTTTCCGGTTGGCTATCTCGTCGGCAATGCGGCCAATCTTCTTTTCCTGTAGAGCCTCGCTGATCTGAATCAGTTGCGAACTGTAACCTTTGTCTATCGCCTCGTTCAAATCGCCAATAGTACGCATACCCAGGATATTCTGCCAGCGGTGGTGCTCCTTGAAGATGCCAAACATCTTGTCCTGCATCACAATTTCGCCCAGTTCTTCTGGATGCTCACGCGACGGGATGCGCAGCAGCAAACCGTCGTAGTACTTCTCCAGTCCGAAGAGATAGATCTGCTTGGTATTCGTCAGCAGCGCACCGTAGAAATAGTCATAGTAATCATCTATGTCATAGAAGGTTGTATAGAGCGAGCCGGTGCTCTTCAGCAGCTTCACCTTCGAAAAGGTGTGCAGGATGTTGAACATCTGGATGGCCTCTTCGGTAGTCGTCTCATGGCGGTGGATGGGGAAGGCGGCATCAATGATTTCCTGCATACGTTTGCGGATGCGGCCGGCATCCTCCAAGGTCACGGGACGACCAATGTTCAAATCCACATAGTAGCCGTTGCTCACCGGGATATCGATGGACACCTTACAGGGGTTGTACAGGTCGTGCACAGCCTTGCAAAGGATAAAGAACAGGGTGCGGGTGTAGGCACGCTGACCCGATGCCGATGTGATATCAAGGAATTCCAAGTTCTTCGGTTTAAAGAGCCGATAGTGCATTCCTTCCACCTTATTGTTTACATGCGCAAGGATGGGTTCATACTTCATGGGGAGGTCCATCTGCTGAGAGGCCTCCTTCACTGAGCACCCCATGGGAACCTCGTATGTCTGTCCATTGTTCAGACAAGTCACTTTCACTGTTTTCTCCATATCTTCTGTAGGCTATTTCTTGAATATTTTTATGTTTTTAGGGCAAGTGGATGCAAATGTACGAAAAGTTTTTCAAACAAATATGCTTTTATATGATTTTTTTTTGTATCTTTGCCGCCATAAAGCAAAATAACCAAGAACACTCATAAGCTTATGATGCTCACATTCATTACCATGCTCGGCTCGCTGGCACTTCTCATGTTTGGTATGAAGTCCATGAGTGAAGCCCTGCAAAAGATGGCCGGTCCACAGTTACGTCACGCACTGGGTGCCATGACCTCCAATCGTTTTACGGGTTTATTAACAGGTTCGGTAGTCACCGCCTCAGTACAATCGTCAACGGCAACGACGGTGATGACCGTGTCGTTCGTCAATGCCGGACTGCTCACTCTGGCACAGGCCATCTCGGTCATCATGGGTGCCAACATCGGTACCACGTTCACGGCATGGATCATGGCACTGGGTGCTTCGTTCGACATCAGCATCGTGAGTTATTGCAGTTTCTTCATCGGCATCATCCTTATCTACATGAAGAAGCACCGCTACATCGGTGACTTCCTCTTTGGCTTGGGACTGCTCATCCTGGGACTCACCACGCTGCGCCTTACGGGACAGGCCATGGATCTGGGACATAACGAAGCCGTGCTGTCGTTCTTCAAGTCGTTCGACATGCACTCCTACCTCACCATCTTCACCTTCCTGCTGCTGGGTGGTGTGCTGACATTCTGCGTGCAGTCGTCGGCAGCCGTGATGGCCATCACCATGCTGCTCTGCGGCAGTGGTGCCATGCCCATCTCCATGGGTATCGCCTTGGTGCTGGGTGAGAATATCGGAACTACCATCACCTCAAACCTGGCTGCCCTCTCTGCCAACACGCAGGCACGCCGCGCCGCCCTGGCACATATGTTCTTCAATATCTTTGGCGTGATATGGATTCTATGCGTGTTCTACTGGTTCGTCGACGGCGTGGAATGGATTGTGAAATATGCGGGAAGCGAGATGTTCCATCAGGATATGGCAAATATGCCTAAGGACAAATACCTCACCTTCGTGCTGGCAGCCTTCCACAGTGGTTTCAATATCATCAACGCCAGCATACTCATCTGGTTTATCCCCCAGATTGAGAAGTTCGTATGCTGGGTCATCAAGTCCAAGAAGGTGGACGAGGAAGAAGACTTCCGCCTGCACTTCATCACTGCCGGTTTCATGAAGACCCCGGAACTCTCGGTGCTCGAAGCCCAGAAAGAGATTCAGGCTTTCTCCAACCGTATGCAGCGTATGTTCGGCATGGTACAGGAACTGCTCAACCTCTCGTCGAGCGAACGTAGCAAGGAGAAGAACAACGAGCAGGATTTCAACAAGCTTTACAGCCGCATTGAGAAATACGAAGGCATCTCTGATAATATGGAGCTTGAGATTGCCAAGTATCTGGAGAGTGTCAGCGATGCCCACCTCTCTGACGAGACAAAGGCGAAGATCCGTGCCATGCTGCGCGAGGTCAGCGAACTAGAGTCTATCGGCGATGCCTGCTTCAACATGGCCCGTACCATCAACCGCAAATATGCAGCCAAGGCCGACCACTTCATTGAGAAGCAATACAGCCACCTGCACCAGATGATGGGACTGACCGACCAGGCTCTCACGCAGATGAACAAGCTCATGGGCGGTCGCAAAGAGGCATTCGACGTGAATCGCACGTTCAATATCGAAAACGAGATCAACAACTACCGCAACCAGTTGAAGGCACAGAACATCGTCGATGTGAACAACCATGCCTACACCTATGCCGAAGGTACCATTTACATCGATCTGGTCAACGAATGTGAAAAGCTGGGCGACTATGTTGTCAATGTGGTAGAAGCACGTATGGGAACACGACAGCGCGAAGCATAGTCGTGTTCACTTGCTAATTCTCTCCAAGGCTTCCTCTAACAAGGCTTTGCGACAGGCTATATTCAAACGGATATAGCCTGCGCCGCTTTCAGCACCGTACATGGTGCCGGGATTCACCCATACGCCGGCCTCACGAAGCAGATGGTCGGCATAGGCCTGCGACGACATCCCCGTAGCCGTGATATCGACCCAAGGCAGATAGGTACCCTCCAGAGGCATGACCTTCCACTTCGGGATATGCTTTTCCGCGAAATCGCAAAGCGCACGATAGTTGTCCCACAGATACTGGTTCAGCTCGTCAATCCAATCCTCGCTCTCGTTATAGGCAGCCATCAATGCCACAGGGCCAAAAGGATTCACATCGCACACCTCATTGATATTGATGGCTCGGTCAATGCGGCGGCGCCATTCTGGCCGGCTACAGATGATATTGGCAATCTGGAGGCCTGCTATATTAAATGATTTCGAGGGGGAGTTCAGGATGACGCTGTTCGCTCGGCAGGCCTCGCTCACGGCCGCATAGGGCTGGAAGTAATGACCTGGCATGATGAGCTCACAGTGAATCTCGTCGCTCACCACTTTTACATGGTGCTTCATGCAAATATCGTTCATACGCTCCAGTTCTTCCTTCGTCCATACGCGTCCCGTGGGGTTGTGAGGGTTACAAAGCAAGAAAACGGTGGTCTTCTCGTCGGCACATTTCTTTTCAAAGTCTTCGAAATCCACCTCAAAGCGGTTGTTGCGGGAAAAGTACAACACACTCTCTAAGACCTTGCAGCCATTGTTGCGGATAGATGAGAAGAAACAATTGTAGTCTGGCGACAGGATAAGCACCTTTTCCCCAGGCATCGTCAGTGCCTTGAGGGCTACCGACATAGCAGGCACCACGCCCGTGGTATAGAGTATTTCCTCACGGTGGATAGTCCAGTTGTGGCGACGCAGGAACCACGAGATGATGGCCTCGTAATAAGGCTCTTCAACCAAGGTATAGCCAAAGACCCCATGCTCTGCCCGTCTACGGATAGCTTCCTGAATGGCTGGTGCTGCCTTGAAGTCCATATCGGCCACCCATAAAGGTATGAGTGAAGAGTGAAGAGTGAAGAATTTGCTACCGCCAGCATGAATAGACGGTATTTCATCCCATTTCACGCTACCAGTTCCGTGCCGCTGTATTATCTCATCAAAGTTGAACTTGTTCATAATCAGAAGTGGTCTATATACTCCCCTCCCTTGGGGAGGGGCTGGGGGTGGGCTTCTATCACGCAGTTATTCGGTGCCTTCACGTTCTCATCAATCGTAACGGAACCTATTGAATCGGCCACGATGTGTCCGCTGGAGGGATTCTTGATGTTCTCGATATGCCCGCGGATATCGGCCTGCACGTCGCTATACTCAAACACACGGTCGCAGGCTTTGTCGAAAGTGCAGTTCTCAAGTATGAGTTGGTCGGCATAGCACAACAGTTGTTCACCGGCCAGGTGACAGTTCACGAGGCGCACGTTCTTAGAGTGCCAAGCCAGATACTCGCCATCGAGCACCGAGTCATAGATAGTCACGTTCTCACACTCCCAGAAAGAGTCCTTCGTCACGATGTTGGCATTGCGCAGTTCCACATTCTTGCAGTATTGGAATACGTATTTTGAGTCGCTCTTCAAACCGTCAATCCTGACGTTGTCACAGAACATAAAGGGATAGGTACCCTCGTGAAGGGTCAGGTTGCGGGCTTCAATATTCTGGCACCGCCAGAAGGTCTCGTCAGCATCGTTGATAAGGACGTTCTCAAGCTTGATACCGTGCATTTCGCGAAACATCTTCGGAGCGTCTATCCGGGTATCGCTCATCTCCAGATGGTCGCTATACCACAGGGCAGAACGGGCACCGGCATCAAACTGGCAACGCCTGATCTTGAAGCCATGCACATGCCAGAAAGGATACTTTCCCCAGAAGTGGCAATCCTCAGCCTCTATGTCAGAGCATTCCTTGATGGCACTCTCACCGTCGCCTATTGTCACTTGCTCCAGTCGTACGTGATGCTTCTCAAACAATGGCCGCTCGCCCTCAAAATGCTGTTGTTTTATGAGTTCCATAATTAGTCTGTTGGTTTTCAGTCGCAAAGATACGATTTTTCTTCATAAAAAAAGAATCACTTTAGAAATTTTATATATCTTTGCACCCAGAACCAAAAAACTGTGAGTGTTATGAAAAAGAAAATCGTTGTTTTGACAGGTGCAGGTATGTCGGTGGAGAGTGGATTGCGTACTTTCCGCGATGCCGACGGACTATGGGAGGAATACCCCGTTCAGAAGGTGGCTACCCATGAGGGATGGGAGGCCGACCCTACGCTGGTGACCAATTTCTATAATATGTTGCGCAAGAAGTGCTGGGGCGTGAAGCCTAATGAGGGTCACAAGCTGGTGGCTGCACTGGAGGAGAAATATGACGTTACGGTGGTCACGCAGAATGTGGATAACCTCCATGAACAGGCTGGCTCGTCAAAGGTGATTCATCTTCACGGCGAACTGATGAAGGTCTGTTCCAGTCGTGATGTGGACAACCCACATTTCCAGCAGACGCTGACACCCGACAATTGTGAGATAGCTCCTGGCACCAAGGCCGGCGACGGTTCGCTGCTGCGCCCCTTCATCGTGTTCTTCGGAGAGGCTGTCCCTTTGATTTCCGTCGCTGCCGAAGAGGCTCAGACCGCCGATATCTTCATCGTGATAGGCACCAGCCTGAATGTCTATCCCGCAGCCGGACTTCTACACTATGTGCGCCCTGGCGTGCCTATCTACCTCATCGACCCCAACCCTATTAGTGCCGGTTCTGGCGTGAAGCAAATACAAAAGGGTGCCAGTGAGGGTATGCGCGAACTGAGTGAGATACTGATGAAATAAGTAATAAGTAACAAACAAAAGCGAGGACTTCATATTACCAGTCCTCGCTTTTGTTTATCCTCTGTCTTTCTTTATCAAGGCCAGCAGATGGTCTACGGCCTCGGCTTCAGGAATGTTTTTCTCTACGCATTCCTTGGCACGGTAAAGACTGATCTTACCACGGCCGGCACCCACATAGCCATAGTCGGCATCGGCCATCTCGCCAGGTCCGTTGACAATACAGCCCATGATGCCTATCTTCAGACCCACAAGGTCTTTCGTGGCTGCCTTGATCTTTGCTATCGTCTCCTGCAGGTTGTAGAGGGTTCGTCCGCAACCAGGACAAGAGATATACTCGGTCTTGGTGAATTTGATGCGGGCTGCCTGGAGGATGGCATCGGACAAGGAAGTGAAGAGTGAAGAGTGAAGAGTGAAGAATTTGCTACCGCTTGCAGGAAGAATATTTAGTTTCGTGGCCTTGCGGTCAATCAGCAAGGCACCTGTTGCCATAGCAGCCTTCAGCTGGAAGGTCTCCCAGTCAGGGGCATCAAGGGTCAGGGTGATGGTATCATCCTTAATAGATGCCTCGGCCTCTTCACGCAAGCGGTTGCACTCAGGGATGAGGTCCACCAGTTTGCGAGCCACGGGAATCTCGCACTCAGGTTCTTCAGAGAGACTCACTCGGATGGTATCGCCAATACCTTCGGTCAACAGGGCTCCGATACCTACGGCACTTTTGATGCGACCATCCTCACCCTCTCCGGCCTCGGTAACGCCCAGATGGAGCGGATAGTGCATATCTTCTGCATCCATAGTCTTCACCAACAGGCGTACGGTAGTGACCATCACCACGGTATTCGAGGCTTTAATGGAGATGACCACATCATCGAATTGCTCACGACGGAAGATACGCAGGAACTCCATACAGCTTTCAACGATACCTTCAGGCGTATCACCATAGCGACTCATAATACGGTCGGACAAAGAACCATGGTTCACACCAATACGCACTGCCGTATGGTGTGCCTTACATATATTAATAAAAGGCACGAGTTTTTTCTCTATCTTCTCCAACTCGGCGGCATATTCCTCATCGGTGTACTCCAAATGCTTAAAGGTACGACCTGGATCTACGTAGTTGCCGGGGTTGATGCGCACCTTCTCACAATACTGCGCTGCCACATCAGCGGTATGAGCAGTAAAATGCACGTCGGCCACCAAGGGGGTCATATAACCGTCGGCCTTCAACCGGGCAGAGATATTCTTCATATTCTCAGCCTCTCGAACGCCCTGTGTTGTAAAACGCACCAACTCTCCTCCGGCATCAATGATGCGTTTGGCCTGTGCCACACTTCCCTCTGTATCATTTGTATCGGTAGTGGCCATCGACTGAATACGTATGGGGTTGTCGCCGCCAATGGCTATCGGCCCCACATGAGCCACGCTGCTAATTCGTCTTGTACTCATACTTCACTTCAGCTAATTCCTTGTTTGCCTTCTCAATCTTCGCCTTCAGACCACTCTTATAATCGCTCAGTCGCTGAGCCAAAGCCTCATCGCTCAGGGCCAACATCTCAACAGCAAGGATAGCAGCATTCTGTGCACCGTTGACTCCTACTGTAGCCACGGGGATGCCTGGGGGCATCTGAATGATAGAGAGCATGGCATCGAGTCCGTCGAGCATACCCTTGATGGGAACACCAATAACGGGCAATGTCGTACTGGCGGCAATGACACCAGGCAGTGCTGCTGCCATACCAGCACCGGCAATAATCACCTTCAGGCCACGCTCCTTAGCAGTACGGGCAAACTCCTCCACAGCATCGGGTGTGCGATGAGCTGAAAGGGCGTTGACTTCAAACGGTACCTGCATCTCGTCAAGCAGTTTACAGGCTTTCTCCATAACGGGCAGGTCACTGGTGCTGCCCATGATAATACTGACAATTGGTTTCATATTAACTCTTTTACCTTTTTACTCTTTCACTTTTATAGAAAAATGATGCCCAGGCTGGCACACACCAGCCCCACGCCAAAGCCTCCGACCACCTGCGACAAGCTATGCTGACGCAGTATCATGCGAGCTGAACCCAGTACGCCTGCCACGACAAATACAAGGCAGAACCACCATACGGGGTTGAAGCCAAAGATATCGGCAAAGACAAACAGGGCACCAGCCACACCGCCTATGGCAGCCGTATGGGTAGATATCTTCCACCATATATTGATGATGGCACACGTAACCTGAACGACCAGTGCACCAATTACGACACTCGACACGAAATGATAGATATGAAGCGACTCCAGCACATACAGACAGGAGAAATAACACATGATACTGATGATGTAGGGGACGAAACGGCGATGCTTATGACTGATTTCCAGACGGCTCCACCCCTGAACACGGCGGTAGAGGTAAATCAGGAACATCGGCAAGAGGATGGTGAAGAAATAAACCAGTGTGAGCACCATCAGACGGTATTCCAAAGGCAGAAGGTTCATGTAACTGAACAGAAATAATATGATGAGTCCCACAAGCGGCAGATAAAGTGGCGTGAATATCAGACTCACTACCTTAGCCGTGTAAATAATGCCTTTCTCCCTGTTTATCATGACGTTTTTCACTTTCTCAATCGGGCAACGGGAATGTTCAGTTGCTCTCTGTATTTGGTTACCGTACGACGTGCTATAGGATAGCCCTTTTTCTTCAAGGCCTCGCTCAATGCATCGTCACTCAGCGGCCTTCGCTTGTCTTCAGCATCAATCAGGTCGCGCAAAGCAGCCTTGATCTCACGTGTTGACAGTTCTTCACCACTCTCGGTCACAAAACCGTCGCTGAAGAAGAATTTCAATGGAAAGATACCCCAACGCGTCTGCACGTATTTTGAGTTAGAGACACGTGAGATGGTAGTCAAGTCCAGCCCCGTACGCTGTGCTACATCTTTCAGAATCATGGGGCGCAGCAATGCCTCGTCGCCTTCCTCAAAGAAACGGTGCTGTATCTGTATGATGGTCTTCATGGTGACGGTCAGCGTGCGCCGACGGGTCTGTACGGCATCAATGAAACTCTGAGCAGCATCTACCTTCTGTTTGGTATAGAGCAATGCCTCCTTCATCTGCCGGCTTAGTCCCTCTTTGTTGTTCTGATAGTCCTTGAGCAAATCTGCAAACGATTGCGATACCTGTAGCTGCGGCACATCACCACTATTCAGCGAGAAGGTTACAGTACCGTCGTCCTGAGTGTCCACGATGAAGTCGGGCGTTATCTGTTGCATCGAGCGCCCCATGGTCTCTCCCATGGCGGCACCTGGCTTGGGGTTCAAGCGGCGCAACTCATGAAACAGTTCCTCGGCCAGACCCTCATCAAGCGATAACGCCTTGCGAATCTTGTCCCAGTGCTTCCTCGTAAATGCATCGAAATACTCCATGACGACCCGACGCATCAAGGAAAGTAGCTCTGGCTGCCCTTCGCCATTGTCTATCTTACGGTTAATCTGCAGCAAAAGACACTCTTGCAACGTACGTGCTCCGATGCCTGGAGGATCCATCGTCTGTATCTTCTTTACCAAGGTCTCAAGCTGTGTCACTGACAGGTCGATATTGTGATAGATAGCCAGTTCGTCGGCAATACCCTCAAGCGATGCTCTCAGGAAACCATCATCATCGAGCGAGCGGATAAGGTATTCCATCACATACCGTTCCTGCTCCGAGAGTTCCATCTCGCCCACCTGCTCAAGCAGTTCATCATAGAATGACTGCGACTGTCCGTAGACCATCTCCTCACGCTCGTCGGTCACCGACTGCCCGCCATGATACACAGGCAAATCCTCATCATCGCGGCCAATGTTCTCCAGAGCAGCATCCAAAGCGTCACTGCGCTCTTCACGCTCGCGCTGAGTGTCAAAATCGTCGACAGGCTCCGCAGAGTCAGGATATTCCTGAAACTCCGGAAAGTCCTGATTATCAGCAGCCGACTCCAGCGCAGGGTTATCGTGCATCTCTGTCTCTATACGCTCGGCAAACTGCTGGATAGGCAACTCTATGAGATGCGACTGCAACAGCTGTTGCTGCGAAATGCTCTGCTGCAACCGCTGTTCTTGTTTCTGCTCCTGTATCTGACTCTGTGCCACCCTCAACTCTTATCTTTCAACTTTTCAACTTTTTAACCTTTCAACTTATAAAGTATTCCTTCAGCTCTTCTGCGTATGCTGCCAGCACATGGGGTTCCATATTGCCATAGCGTTGCCATATCTGCTGACAGGGAAGCAGCAGGTCTGAGACAATCAGCATATCACGCTTCAAGTAAGGATCGTATGTCTGATAGATATCCAGCACCAAAACGATATCCGAAGGCTTCACCTTCAGCAACTTAGCCAATTCCTGCACCTCGGGAGTCTCAGCCACCATGGTGATGGTAGAGAGGCGGAAATAGAGGTCCAGTATCATGATGAGCATCACAGGCGTGAACCGCTGGTCCTCAGCCAACGGTCTAAAGTCCTTCTCAAAGGTTTCCTGTACCTCAACACCCTGATAAAAATCTGTGGCAGCCCCGAAGCCCTTCATCTCGCGCAAGAGCCTGACGGCACGCGCCAGACGGTTAGGGTTCTTGGCGTAAGTCTGCCAAATGCGCTCTATGCGCGGTGTCTCCAGTCTGGCTATCTGCTGCATCTTGGCACGAAGCACCTGCGGCGAGATGTGCAGTTCCATACTCAGATTGATCATCTCACGATTGTACAAAGGCTTCACGCCTACGGGTTTCCGCAGGTAGAACTGCATGAGTAGCAGCCAGTAGTCATCGTTCCAAGACTGATTCTTTGCCATATCTTTTCAGAGTTTGATACACTATCATTGGCTTTTTGCACAGCAAAGATACAACTTTTTTGCAAATAACGGATGTTCTTCAATATTTTTTTGTACTTTTGCACGCGATATTTGATTTACGACATGAGAAAATGGGTACTGGCAGCTGTCATATCGTCATTCCTCACTTCACTTTATGCTCAGCCTGCCTATGATGAAACACACGAGAACGTCCTGCTTTCGGCCAGCAACTACATGGCCTATCCAGGTCCGACGCAACAGAAGCTGACACCAGCTCCTCGTGGCTACAAGCCCTTCTACATCAGCCATTACGGCCGTCATGGTTCCCGTTTCCATAGCAAACCAAGTATCTACAATGCTCCTTATCAGACATTATCGAAAGCAGACAGCTTAGGTAAGCTGACGGCTATAGGCAAAGATGTATTGCACCGTCTGGACATCATCCGGCACGACGCTGAGAACCACTGGGGCGATCTCACACCACTGGGTGCCCAGCAAGAACAAGACATAGCCCGTCGTATGTACGAGCGCTTCCCAGAGGTTTTCAAGGACTCTGCCTATGTAGACGCACGTAGTACCGGTGTAGGTCGCTGCGTACTGTCTATGGAATATACCTTGATGCAACTTATCCGCCTTAACCCTGAGCTTAAGATTCGTCATGACGCTACCCGCCGTGATGCCAACTATCTCAATCTGCAAGACAAGGACGTATTCAACTTACGCAAACTCAAGAAAGCCACACAGCCCTACGACGATTTCAAGCGCCGTTATGGTGAATGCAATCATCTCATGCAGACCCTGTTCAACGACAGCAGCTACGTGCGTCAGCATATCAACAACTATGATTTGGCTGAACAGCTTATGCTCATTGCCGCTATCATGCAGAATGTAGAACTGGGTAAGACGACATCCCTCTTCGATATCTTTACCAAGGACGAGATTTACCGTATCTGGAAGATTGGCAACGCATGGTGGTATATTGGCTGGGGAGCCAGTGAGGCTACCGACGGCAAGATTCCTTACCTACAGAGCAACCTGCTCCGCAAGATTATCCAGCAGGCCGACAGTTGCATTCAACGGCCAGAGACACACGTGCATCTGCGTTTCGGCCACGAGACAGTGTTACTCCCCTTGGTCTGTCTGCTCGACATCAATGGTTACGGACTGGTGACAGACGATTTGGATCAGCTGGATGCCAAAGGATGGATTAACTATCATGTCTTCCCGATGGGTTCCAACCTGCAGTTCATCTTCTATCGTAAGAGTCCTTCAGACCGCGAGCCGATCTTCAAAGTCCTGCTCAACGAGAACGAGGCTACACTGCCACTGCCCAGCGACCTTGCCCCCTATTATCGCTGGAGTGATTTCCACAAGTATTATCTCAGCAAACTTGATGCTTATGAGAACTGAACAGATACGACCATTACTGATTGTCGCCCTCCTACTGATGGGTGTCATGCCGGCTTTGGCTCAGTCTGCTTTCTCTTTCGTTGAGGGCAACCGCAACTTCCCGGCAGGTGAGTATGCCATCTATCCTGAGAACGACTTGCCACAGCTGACACCAGCCCCCGAGGGGTATACACCTTTTTATATCAGTCATTACGGTCGGCACGGTTCCCGCTACCTGAACGACATAAAGGGCTATATGGAACCGTACAAGACACTGCATGAGGCCGACTCGCTGGGCAAGTTGAGCGCCATCGGACAAATGGCTCTGCAAGAGATAAAACAATACATTGCCAACGCACAAGGCCGTTGGGGCGACCTTTCATACAAAGGACAGTTGCAACAACGCCACATTTCCCATCGTATGAGCCAGAATTTCCCTGAGGTATTCAGCCACGGTGCCTTTGTAGATGCACGCAGCACCATTGTCACCCGCTGCGAACTCTCCATGGGGGCGGCAGTATTGCAATTAGTCAAAGAGCATCCCGATCTTTCTGTCACCATGAACAATTCCTACAGCGATATGTGGTATATGAACCATCAGAACAAGTCGCTGCGCGACAGTGCAAAAACAAACCGCACGGAAAAGGCTCTTAATGCTTTTATCAAGAGTCGTTGGTTCATGGTACAAAAACTAAACCAGCTTTTCAACGACACGGTATATGTACATCAGAATGTTGATATGGAGTGGCTTGCGTATTATTTGATTAAAGCAGCCCTTACTCAACAGAATACGGAACGTAGTAACCTTCCCAATCCCTTACTTCATTTCTTCTCTGTAAATGACCTCTATCGGTTTTGGCAGGTGGAAAATGCATGGAGCTACATCCATTCGGGCTTCTGTGAACTTAATGATGCCAAGCAGCCTTATATGCAGGCCTGCCTGCTGCGGAAAATCATTGACGAGGCAGACAGTGTCATTGACAACAGACAGCACGGTATATCCCTGCGCTTCGGTCATGGAACGATACTGCTCCCATTGGTCTGCCTGATGGGTATCAATGGGTATGACTACATGACAGATGACCTGGAGTCGCTGGAGCAGAAAGGCTGGTGGGCAAGCAGGGTCTTCCCCATGGCAGGCAATATCCAGATTGTTTTCTATCATAAAAACACCAACGACCACAATCCCCTTGTCAAGGTGTTGCTCAACGAAAAAGAGGCTAAGCTGCCCTTGCCGAGCGACCTAACCCCCTATTATCGATGGAGTGATTTCCGTGACTATTACCTGCGGAAAGCTTCCGAAGGCGAATCAGTTCTTGGCATTAAACGCTAATGCATACATACGCATCTGCTTCACCATAGCCAGCAGACCGTTGCTGCGGGTGGGCGACAGGTGTTCCTTCAGTCCTATCTCTTCAATGAAATAAAGATCGGCATCCAGTATCTCCTGCGGTGTCGAGTCGTTCAGTACGCGGATGAGCAGAGCCACAATACCCTTCACTATCAGCGCATCGCTCTCAGCCTGGAAATGAATCTTTCCTTCTACGTAGTCGGCCTGCAGCCACACACGGCTCTGACAACCGTCAATCAGGTTGTTCTCCACCTTGTACTTCTCGTCCAGCGGCTCCTGGTCGTTACCCAAGTCGATGAGCAGCTGGTACTTGTCCATCCAGTCATCGAAACCGCTGAACTCCTCTATAATCTCGTCCTGTCTCTCGTTGATTGTCATCTTTCTTAATTCTTAATGCTTAATGCTTAATTCTTAATTATCTTAAACAGTTTGTCGCTTGGGCGCACTTTCTCTGGCACCTTGATGCTGACACGCGTTCCTTGCTGGGCAGTCTCCACGCTGCTGGTATCATCGTGGATCTCATCAACGGTTACATAGAGCGCGCCTGTGGTAGGGCCTGTGATCAGCATCTTGTCGCCTACACTGAAGGTATCGGCCTCTACCGTGAACTCAGCTACGCCCAACTTCGAGAAGTACTTCATGCCTTTGCCGATGTATTGTTTGCGTTCGGTGGCGTTTGAGCCGTAGTTCGAATTCCATTCGCCCAGAGTCTGCCCCTGATAGTAACCGTCCCAGAAGCCGCGATTGAATACCGTTGCCAGCCTTTCGTCCCAAGCATCTTTCTTTTCTTCCGTAAAGGTGCCTTCAAGCACGCTCTGTATGGCCTCTTTATAGCACTGCACCACGGTGAGCACATATTCAGGACCGCGTGCACGCCCTTCAATCTTAAAGACCCTGACACCGCTCTTCATCATCTTGTCGATGAAGCGGATGGTCTTCAGATCCTTAGGACTCATGATGTACTTATTGTCAATCTCCAGTTCGGTACCAGTCTCACGGTCGGTCACGATATACGAACGCCGACAAATCTGCATACAGGCACCACGATTGGCCGAGCGTCCTGTATTATCCAGACTCATGTAGCACTTGCCACTCACGGCCATACAGAGTGCTCCGTGGCAGAACATTTCTATACGCACCTGTTCACCACTGGGTCCACAAACATTTTGTTCCTCTATTTGACGATAGATGTCAGCCACCTGCTCCATCTTCAGTTCACGCGCCAACACCACCACATCGGCAAACTGTGCGTAGAACTTCAGGGCCTCGATGTTCGAGATATTCAACTGGGTAGAGAGATGTACCTCCATACCTACCTTCCTACAGTAGGTCATCACGGAGATATCGCAGGCAATCACAGCCGAAATCTTAGCTTCTACGGCAGCATCTACAATCTGGTGCATCGTCTCGATGTCCTCACCATATATAATAGTATTCACGGTGAGATAGGTCTTCACCCCCGCCTCGTTACACGTAGCGGCAATCTCGCGCAGGTCATCAATGGTAAAGTGGTTGGCAGAGTGAGACCGCATATTCAGCTGCTCCACACCGAAGTACACCGAGTCGGCACCCGCTTTCAGTGCCGCAGCCAGCGAGTCGCGGCTACCCACGGGTGCCATGATTTCAAAATCCTTTATCGTTTCATTCATTTCGTCGGCAAAGGTACGATTAAGTCAGGAAACAACCAAATAATTTGACCGTCAATTTATGCATAAATTAAGCTCCATACAGGCAGTTATCTATAGACATCTTCCTTCTTCAGCTCCACAACCTTGCCGAAACGGGCAAGGGCTTTCATGTCAGTAAGCTTCCTGTCGCCTATTACTATCCATACGCGATGCTGGTTGGGAGCTATGTGCAGCTGATGGAACTGCATGATATCCTGAGCCGTAACGTCTGGCAGATGACTGGCCACATCGGCATCGGGATCATAATGGTAGCCATTTCGAAGCTGGTTGGCTACGTATTTGGGCATTGTGCGGAACGTAGGATAGCTGTTCTGAATATCGTTGAGTACATTCTGACGAGCAGCTTCAAGGTTCTCCTCCTTCATAGGCATCTGGCGCAAAAGGGAGTCGATGGTGGCGATAGCCTCCAAGGTCTTGTCAGCCTGCGTGCCAGTAGCAGTGATGTAGCCCTGCAGTTCCGAAGGATGCTGTACAAAGCTCGTCGTAAAGCTCTTTCCCCCAGTAGAGTATGCCAGTGAGCGGAACTCACGGACGTTCTGGAACAGGACTGATGACATATTGCCACCGAAATACTCGTCCCACAGTTTGAACCTTACCCGCTCGTGAATCGTGGGAAGGGAACCAACGGCATCATAGCTGACCACGTAGTTCTGACGCGACTTCGGCACATGGAAGAAATACACTGTGGACTCGCTGTATTGCTGAAGGGGACGGAAAGTGTCGGCCTGAGGTTTGATACATTGCGAAAGTGGCAGTGACTGTTGCAATTCTGTCGCAACAGACTGAATGGGTTGGCGGCCGCAGTAGAAGAGCTCGCAGTCGTACTGCTGTAGCTCGCGGAAAAGTGAGAGTAGGTCTTCACTCTTTAGGGCTTTTACTTCTTTCTTGCTCATCTGGGTAAGATAAGATGACTTGGAGCCGTAAACAATACGATGTATCACAGGTTGCAGCACATTGTCTTTCTGCTTTCCGAAGCCCTTACGATCTACCTTGTCCTCATCCTTTACATCACTGAGTGCCTCATCATCGCCCTTGGCAGAGTGCAGGAAATGAGTCAACAGTTGCAAGGCAGGCTTCAACTGGCTGTCAGGACCTGTGAGGTTGATGCTGAAAGCCACGTCGCCCGGTACCACCTCCATCGTGGTGTTGATACGCTGCCAGGCTTGTTCCAACTGCTGTTTTTTCAGCGAGTCGGTACCCAACTGTGATAGGTAGTCGGCCAGAATATTAAGAGCTGGTGTATGAAGACTTCCATCTTTATACCGAAGTGTAAATGTAAAGATGTCGTTAATCGGATTCTCTTTATAATATAGGGTAACGTGAGAGTCAAGTTGTTGAGTTGTCACATCATGATTGAAATCAACAGTTCGGACGGCTGTCTCCCTCACAGGTATCTGCTCCAACTGGCGGGCAAAGTCCGACTTCGCATCCATGTTCTTTGGACTGACTGGCTTGTAGCCCGGCTGCTTCAGCGTCTCTTTCTTCGACATACCGTATTTCTTTGACAATTTGATATAGTTCGCACCGTAGTATTTCTTTGCTGCAGCCACAACGTCGGTCTTCGTCAGCGTGCGGATACCCTCTATCTTTTGGAGTACATCCTGCCAGGAATGCCCTTTCGAGAGTGCATTAATCAGCACTTCCGAGCGGTTGCCGATGGTTTCTATATCTTGCTCAGCCTCCATCAGCATCTCTTGCTTCAGGGTTTCCAGCTGATTGTCGGAAAAATCTCCATCCATCACCCTTTTAAGCTGTTCCATCACACAAGCCTCGGCCTTCTTCATCTTGCCAAAGAGGTTAGGAATGACAAGGATGGCAGAGCCTGCGGCATCATCCAACGAGGCACTCACTGCCATCGCCATCATCAACTTGTGCTCGTTGACCAACGAATCCAGAAGACCTGCCTTACCATTATACAGTATTTTATTAGCCAGCTCAAGTGCATTGGCATCAGGTTCAAAATAAGTGGGGGCCTTAAAGATCAAGGCCTCAACGCCTACAAGGGGAATAGGCAGTTCGATTTCCTGTTGCTCTCCAGCCGTAATCGTAGGCATAGGACTCTTCTGGCGTTCTGGTGCAAGTCCCGTCTGCACCCGTCCAAAGGTCTGCTCCAATAGTGCCGTCAGCGTAGAGTCTGGATTGATGTCACCACAAAGAATCAGTCCCATGTTCGATGCTACATAGTATTTCTTGAAGAATGCCGCCATATCCGACAGGCGCGGATTCTTCAGGCTCTCCGTTGAGCCGATGAGAGGATATGCGTAGGGCTGTGTCTTAAACACGGCACTAAAGATCTTCTCCTGTGCATCGCCCAAGGCATCGGCAGCACGGTTTTTCTCCTCATAGACATTCTCCAACTCTCCCTGGAAGCCACGGAACACGGGCTTAATGAGCCGTTCGGAGTTCAGCCAGCACCACTGTTCCAGGAACTGCGGCAGGAAAGAGTTGTGATAATAGGTCAGATCATGACCGGTGCCAGCATTCAGACCACTACCACCGTACTTCGAGATAAGACGATTAAATTCGTTTGGAATCGCATAGTCGGCAGCCTTGAGACTCAACTCATTGATATGCATCTGAATACGTGTGCGCTCTGCATCATCCTTCGTTTTACTAAGCAAGTCATATTGCGCTGAGATACTGTCGAGCCAGGGTCTTTCTTTCTCGTAATCAATAGTACCAATTCGGTCGGTACCTTTGAACATGATATGCTCAAAATAGTGGGCTATACCCGTATTAGGACAGTCCTTGGCCCCCGCCTTGACAACCACGGCACCAAAGACCTTTGGCTGGGAATGATCTTCATTCAGCCATACGGTCATACCGTTACTCAGCGTCAGCTCCTTGACTTCCAACTGTGCAGAAGCCAACACGCTCGCCATGACAGCTACAAAAAGTAATGCAATACGTCTCATTTGAACTTGTTATTTTATCTGCTTACGCACCGTTCCGTCTGGATAGCGAAGGAAAGTAACGGGTCCAAGACGGTAGATGGGCTGCGGAGCAGCAGTTTCGGATGTTGTCTGCGTGACGGCAGCGAGGTCATCCATAAAGTGGAACGAGGCCAGTCCGTCGGTCACCGCCATCTGTGTCAGCGGTTTGTTCATCAGCAGTGTGCCGTCGCTATTGACATGGTTAAGTGTGGCTGCAGGTATAGACGTATTGGTCAGCTCATCATTGCCATCATAGGGATAAGCAAATCCGCTGAAATATGAACTAAGGGGATAATACGGCGCACTCAGATTATTTGCTGCAACGATGATATACCTGGTAATGGCAGGAGAAACGAGTTTTCCACTATTGTCAAAATAGACTGGATGGTTGGGGTATTCCTGTATGCTTGTCCATATCGAGGGACTATAGTCTATATGGAATACAACAATGCCATTGCCTGGGAGACAGGCATCCCAGCCTTTCTGCTGACGGTTTTCTACTATGTAGTACTCATTCTCATATCCGTCATTACGGATCAGATAGGCTCTACCCGCGTCTGCCAAGGCAGGCATATTGACTACTGTTGTCTTTTCTTTCAGTTCTATGGGAGTAAGCCATCCCATCAACCAGCGTTCATGGGCAGAATAGCCTGGAGGCAGGAAACCATAGCCATTTAAGTTGCCATAGTCCATCAACTCCCAGCCAGCAAGATAACTTTTGCCACCACAATAGAAATCAGGGAATCCGAAACAATGGGTATATTCGTGACAGATGGTGCCAAAGGTGCCATAGTCATTATTAGCGGTCATCTCAGCCAAGGCACAGTAACAGTCGACCAGATAATCCTTTCCACGAGCAGAAACAGGGAAAGGCTCACAATAGACATCGGGCTGGCGATCCTTTTGATGTTCGCTCAACCACCACTGATGCGGCCATATCAGGTTTTTCTCTCCGCTGTCGGTCATACTGTGACCGGCACAGATAATCAACAGTTGGTTGACGTAACCGTTGCCATTCCAATCGTACAGGCTCCAGTCGATGTCGCGTGTCTTCAGCACGTCCATGATGTCCTTGACCAGATACTGAGAGTTCTCGTCATCTTTCTCGGTACTGGCATATCTTTCTGCGTCACCGCTAACCTGCACATATTGCAGGTCAAAGACAAGGTTGAAATCACCATAGCTTTGCGCATAGAAATAGTCATGCACAGAGCCACCGAAAGGAGCCTCCGAAAGGTTCTCAGCATTGAAAATCTTGTTCCATTGCTCCATAGTGGCTGCCTCGTCGCCTTTGAACGAACGGTCATTGTAGGCCACCAGAACAGTCAGCTGATGACGCTCGCCATGATAGAAGTCACCACCGGGCATCCTGCCTTGCAAAGCTGCCCCGCGTCGGAGGTGAGTACTCTGAGGACGCGGCGTACCACGGCGACAGCCCTGATATGGTCGGACATCCTGTGCCATCGCTGTCAAGGTGACAAGCAACAACATCAGGCCAGCGATGATTAATCCACGCCTGTTTTCCATTACAGTGACTTATGGTGATACAACTGAAATACAGGTTACTTATTCAGTTTCCAGGTAGCACCATCCTTGGTATCCTTCACCTCAAAGCCGGCAGCAGCCAGTTCATCGCGAATCTTGTCACTGGTAGCCCAGTCCTTGTTGGCCTTGGCCTTGGCACGCAGGTCAAGCACCATATCGACCACCTTTCCAAAAGCTTCCTCACGGGCATCATTAGAGCCGGCATTGTCTGCTTTAAGGCCCAAGATGTCGAAAGCGAAAAGATTCATCACCTCCTTCAACTCCTTCAGACAGTCGGCACAGATGGTGGCTTTATGATCAACGAGCTTGTTGACAACGGTGCAAGCCTCGAAGAGATAGCTCAGTACCAAAGGCGTAGCGAGGTCGTCGTTCATGGCATCGTAGCACTTCTGGCGAAGGGCCTTTACAATCTTCTCTGTCTCAGCGTCACATTGCGGTGAAACTGCTATGCGCTCCAAATCGCTGATAGCGTTCATCAGCTTCTCGTAACCCTTCTCAGCGGCCTGCAGGGCTTCGTTCGAGAAGTCCACGGTGCCGCGATAATGGGCTGAAAGGACGAAGAAGCGGATGGTCATGGGTGAGTAGGCCTTTTCGAGCAGAGGATGGTTGCCTGTGAAGAACTGCTCCAAAGTGATGAAGTTGTTATACGACTTGCCCATCTTCTGTCCGTTGATGGTCAGCATATTGTTGTGCATCCAATATTTCACTGCGGGATGCCCCATAGCAGCTTGAGCCTGAGCTATCTCGCACTCATGGTGGGGGAAGATGAGGTCCATGCCGCCGCCGTGGATATCGAACTCCTCGCCCAGGTATTTTCTGCCCATCGCCGTGCATTCGCAATGCCAACCGGGGAATCCGTTGCTCCAAGGTGAGGGCCAGCGCATGATATGCTCGGGCTGTGCTTTCTTCCACAGGGCGAAGTCAGCCTGGTTGTGCTTCTCGCCCACCCCGTCGAGGTTGTCGCGAGAGGCATCCTTGATATTCTCAAGGCTACGACCTGAGAGGATACCGTACTTATATTTCTTATTATATGCCTCGATATCGAAATAGATACTTCCGTTGCTCTCATAGGCAAAGCCGTTGTCCATGATCTGCTGCACCAGCTGCTGCTGCTCAATGATATGACCCGTGGCATGGGGCTCGATAGAAGGACGCAACACGTTGAGCGCATCCATATACTGATGGTAGCGGTTGGTGTAGTACTGTGCTATCTCCATCGGTTCCAGTTGCTCCAGGCGTGCCTTCTTGGCAATCTTGTCCTCGCCCTCGTCGGCATCGTGCTCCAGATGGCCTACGTCGGTGATGTTTCTCACGTACCTTACTTTATATCCTAAGTGTTTCAGGTAACGGAACACCAAGTCGAAGGTGATAGCGGGGCGGGCGTGACCCAGATGGGGATCACCATACACCGTAGGACCGCAAACGTACATACCCACATTGGGGGCGTGAAGGGGTTCGAAACGCTCTTTCTGACGCGTCAGCGTATTGTAAATAACTAGTTTTGATTCCATGCGACGTTTTATTTTGATTCTTTACACTGCAAAATTACTATAAAATGGTTAAAAAGAATACTTATCGGGGAATATTTTAATAAAAATGAAGATTTTTTGGTTAATTTCTTTGTCGTTCCACTTAAAAACATTAAATTTGCAAGGACAAAACACGCTTTTTGTAACTAAAAATATTATAACATGAAAAAAAGAATCTATTACTTAGGAGTGCTACCAGCATTTTTCTTTGCAGGAAGCCTGGCTTTGACAAGCTGCTCCACCGACGACAACATTGATGTAAGCGAAGTCGACACCACCATCGGTGTGGGAACCAACGGTTTCACGGTTCCTGGCGGTAACTCTGAGCCCATTGAGCTGATCAACCTCTTCAAGCTTGACGACAGCGATTGTATTGACACGATTGCTGGAGGCAACTATCGCTTCTTTAAGGATGACGATGGCATTGATGCCACAGACGTGAAGATTGACCCCGTAAGTGTTAGTTTGGATGCAAATAATATCCAGACTTTCAAATTCGTTGTGCCTATCGTATCTAATTATCCAGCAAGTAGTAGAAGTGAAGGTGTCAACAGAAGAGGTGCCAAACAGACCTTCAACAAGACCATTACGACTTTTGACTTCACACAGGAGGACCTGACAGGTGCCATTCGAGAGTTGAAAAAAACTGAGATTGATGCAGTACCCTTTACGCTGACCGAGACCTTCTCCGATGACTTGAAGAGCATCCTGACACAATTCTCTGGAATAGAGTTGGAAATGCCCGACTTCTTCGAAATCGAGGGCAATGAAGTGCAGATTAGGAATGGTGCAAGTTGGTTTAAGGAGACAATTAAAAATGGAAAGATTCAACTGACCAACATTCAGACCAGTGCCCCTCTGGAATTGAAGGGCAACATTATTTCCATGGATTTTACAAAAGCGAAGAAGATATTTAACGACCCTGACGGCAGTAAGAAAACACAGGAACTGAAGTTCGAAGCCTCAGCAGATCCGGCTAGTGACTTTGCAAAGGTGATTATCAAAGGTTTGGTGTTCATTCATGTTACTTACGACGAGGATGCCCTGGCATTTAACGTAAACAACATCACTGATATCATCTCTAAACTGGCAGGCAAGACCGACGATGATTTCTTCATTGACAGTTATTTCACTATCGGCCATGCAAGCAAGCCAAAGATGGAGTTCCGTGATGTCATTGGCCGATTCTTCCCCGATATCGACCTGTCCATTGATCCCGTGAAGATTACCGACATCCCCGAATTCCTGACGAAGGATGACGTAAAGATTGACATCAACGACATCTTCCTGGAGCTTGGTGTCAACAGCACCATGCCGCTCCCCGGTAGCGTGAGCATCAAGATGACTCCTATCATCAACAACGCGAAAAACCCCGCCATCACAGTGAACAACATTGAGATTGGCGAGAACACCAATTCGAAGATACTGATCAGCCGCAAGGACAATCGTGCTGCCAAGACAGGCTACACGGACTACCACTGGAATGGCGATCCTGACGGCTCTGGCGACGTGGGCAACCTGCTGACAAATATCCCCGACACAATCAAGTTTGAGTGCAAGGCAGAGGCCGACTCTACCAAAGCATATAAAGTCTACTTGAACAAGAACTATTCTATCAAGCCCACCTACCATATCGAGGCTCCTCTGGCCCTGAAGGGCAACTCATGCATCGTCTATGATGACAGTGCCAAGGATTGGAACAAGGACTTGAACGACAACGACATCGACCTGGACGGTAATACCATCGTGACCATCGAAGGCGACATCATCAACAACACACCGCTGGATCTGGAGATCAACACACCTACCCCAACGGGTGTCGGTGGTGAAAAGGATGATATCAGCAGCATCGTGAAAGTTACCATGCAGAACGACCCGTTTGTTGTCACTGCTAAGCAGACGAACAAACTGGTGCTGACAGTCACAACATCGGGCGACGGTCTGAAGAAGCTCGACGGTATTAAGTATGCAGTTAAGGCAAAGGCAGCCTCGGATGGCACTGTTGAGACACTGAATGGTCGCTTACACACCATCCAGCTGAAAAACCTGACGGCTAAGCTCAATGGTAAGGTAACCATCAACCTGGACAAATAAACCGTTAGTGCAAGACAGAATATATTATCAAACCCTAAAAGACATCACAGATTATGAAAAATATCAGAAAATATATACTGGCTGCAGTGCTGACGGCAACAGCTGGAACAATGATGGCGCAAGACCTGAACTCCGCCTACTTCACGCAGGACTTCAAGTATCGTCACGACATGAACCCCGCCTACGGCAATGACCAGGGCTATGCTGCCATCCCCGTACTGGGTAACTTAAACGTCAAGCTGCAAGGCTCGTTCGGCGTGGGCGACGTGTTGTTCAAGAACCCCTACTATGGTAATCCCCTGTATCCTAAAGCCAAAAAGACGGCCACCTTCATGCATCCTGCCATCAGTGCCGACGAGGCTCTCAAAGGACTTGACAAGGACGGCAACAGTCTGATTTTCGACATGGATATACCCATCGTCTCTGTTGGTTTCAAGGCACTCGGTGGTTACAACACCGTGGAGCTGAAGGAGCGCACACACGTAGCACTCTCCATTCCATACGAGTTCTTTGATTTCGCTAAAAACATGAAGAACCAGAATTATTCGTTCGATGACCTCGGCGCACGCGGATGGACCTATGCAGAAATCGGACTTGGTCACTCTCGCCAGATTTTCGACAACCTGCGCGTGGGAGCCAAGGTGAAGTTCCTGCTGGGCGGTGCCTATGCAGATTTCTCCATGGATGGCGTTGAAGCTAACATGGTGGGCGACAAATGGACCATCAAAGGCAAGGCTAAGGCAGAGCTGAACATGAAGGGTGGAAAGTTCAAGACAGAAACAGAAAATTACAGAGAAGGTACCAACAAAGGGCAGCCCTACAACCGCGTAAACGGTATCGACACCGACAACATGGGCATTGGCGGCTTCGGTCTGGGCTTGGATCTCGGTGCTGTCTATACGTTCAAGGACTGCTCGGTAGAGTGGCTAGACGGCATGAAGGTCAGCGCATCACTGACCGACCTGGGCTTCATCAGCTGGAGCAACACCATGGTGGCTGAATCATCGGGCGATCCCTTTGAGTTCAACGGTTTCAAGATGAAATACGAAAACGGCAGCTTCGAGAATGGCGGCGATGACATTCAGGATGACTTCAAGGACTTTGCCAACCTGCAAGACAAGGGTGAGACAAGCGGTAAGACAAATGCTCTGGCAGCTACCATGCGTCTGGGTGTGGAATACCCCATGCCTTTCTACGACAAGCTGAGTGCCGGTCTGCTCTACACACACCGCTTCGACGGTCTGTACAAGTGGAGTGAAGGCCGTCTGAGTGCCAACGTATCGCCCCTTACCTGGCTGAATGGTGGCATCAACTTGGCTGTGACCTCGTACTGCACCACAATGGGTTGGGTTCTCAACATTCATCCCACTGGCTTCAACTTCTTCGTTGGAATGGACCACATGGTTGGCAAGACCGGTGCATCCAGCATTCCCCTTGACAGCAATGTCAGCTTTAACTTGGGTATGAACATTGCCTTCGGCAGCAAGAAGAAGGACAGCAAAGGCGATCTGAACACCCTGACTTTCTAATACAGAAACGACCTAACCATACAAAAAAGGGAGAAAACTTTTGCGTTTCTCCCTTTTTTGTTGTACCTTTGCCCCACGAAAATGATGGGCCCTGATAGTTAAATGGATATAACAAGGCTCTCCTAAAGCTTAGTTCCGAGTTCGATTCTCGGTCGGGGTACCCAGAAAAAAGCCATCATCTTCCTTCCTTCAAAAAAAATTCTGGCCAGAATTTTATAAATAATGGCCAAAATTTAAAAAATTCTGGCCATTATTTATTTTGAATTATAGCTATAATTTATGCACCTTATTGTATTATAGAGCCATCTTACGCCAGAAACGATAGGTGATATCCTCGAAATCGCCACTCTCTGTCTGCTGGTAAAGGCGCTGATTAGTAGTGGGACTCTTCAACGGACCCAGATGACGGATGTATGGCCCCACCTTGATATAGTCGAAATCGGTCTTCCTCACTTCCGGTGCCACACGCAGACGACCGCTGTACCATGCCACCTTATACTGAGGGTAGGTCTCGTGGATATACTGCGCCAGCAGGTTGACACCCTTCGGATCGGCATCGCCGCCCATAAAGGCGAAACAGGTGATATCCGTGCCGAAGCGCTCAACAAACTGGTCGAGCGCCTCGGTAGTGAGGGGAATGCCGATGTCTTCCCAGAGATAACGGCTATGACAGCCCGGACACCTACAAGGACAGTTGCTGATATTGATAGCCAGCGTCACCTCGTCGGGTATCTCCTGAAAAACAATTCCTGTATTAACGTACTTCAACATAATTCTTTATTTTACGCATGAGCGTAATATCTCCTTGCCGCCTCTTCCTGACGAGCCTGTGAGAAGTTGCTCACACGCTTCAGATAACCGATGATGCGGGTCATGTAGTCCACATCCTTGGAGTGACACTCCGGACACTCATGCAGATAGCGCTTGTCTATGTGTCCGCACTTGTTGCACACGGTGTTGGGGATATTGAACGTGAAATAGTTGCATCCTTCCTTGGCAGCCACCTTCAACAGCTTCAGATACTGCTCTTTCGACAGGTGCTCGTCCAGATTCATGTGCAGGGCAGAACCACCAGTGAGGTGCTCGATATAGGGTGCACCGTGGAGCTTGAACTTGTCGATGACGCTCAGAGAGTCATCCTCTACCACATAGAAATAAGAGTTGTAGCAGTCACGTGGTACGAAGTAACCGTCCTCACGGTCCCACTTGGCGTGTTTCACGCCCACGTTCTCGGCAGGAATCATCTCACAGTTGAACATCAGTTCCTTGGTGCGGTACTGTTTGTTGTACTTCTCAATCAAGCCCAGGATGCCCTGTACGAACTTCTTGTACTCATCGTTAGGCGTAATCTTCAGACCCATGAACTCGGCGGCCTCAACCAGTCCGTTGATACCGATGGTGAGATATTGGCGGTTGATGTTGATATAGCCGGCATCGAAGAGGGGCAGCATACCGTGGTTCTGCAGCTCCTTCAGGTTCTCGTTGTAGGCCGTCTGCACCTTGTGGCAGAGGTCGATGACATCACCCAAATACTCCAGATAGTCAATCTTGTTGTTCACGGCAAACTGGATGCAGCGGTTCAGGTTGATGGTGAGCACTGACTTCGAACCTGTCGATACGCCACCGGCACCCAGTGTGTAGCTGAATCCATTGTCGGTAATCTCGTTGCGCAGACGGCAACAAGAGCTCAGTGAGTCGGCATTGTCGCTCATATAGGTGAAGAACGAGTGTCCCTCGCTGTACATCTCGGCGGTAAACTCACCCCATTCCTTGTCGCGACACTCGCCGTTCTCGTCGACCAGCAGTGCCATCGTCTCAACGGGGAAGGTCAGCAAGGTCTTCGTACGCTCTTTGTTGAACCACTTCATGAAGCGCTTCTGAAGCCAGGAGAGGCCGTCCCAGTCGGGCTGTGAACCATCGGGGAAGTAGAACTCTCCGAAGATGCTCTTGAAGTAATACTTGTCGTAGTATGCCACGTTCCAGAACACGGCCTGATAGTTGCGTGCACCCGTGGGCTGGTTCAGCGAATAAACGATTTGCTCGAAATAGTCGGTGATGACCTTGTCGAGCGTGCGGTGCTTCAACGAGAGGTCCACCACCTCGTCGGCACGCTTCCAATAGTCCAGGCCAAACTCTTTTCCGATGAAGTAGTTCATGTACATCAGGAACTCAGGAGTAGCGCAGGCACCGCTCAGCATCGAACTGACCATGAACACCATGTTCACGAAACCACCGCAATAGGACTTCAGGTTGGTGGGAGCGGTAGAGTTGCCACCGATAGCCAGCGTACCGCCGATGAGCCAAGGGTACATGGTGATTGAGGCACAGTAGTTGGCCAATGATGTCTCGTCGTTCTTATATATAAAGTGGTGTGACAGCTTGTCGATGTATTCATCGGCCAACTGCTTGCCGTACATCTTCTTGATACGGTCCACCAGCAAGCGACGGTTCAGGCGAATGAAGTTCGATTTTGGCAATTCACCAATCAGCGTAGCAATGTTTTTATGTTCAACATTAGCGTTGGCATCGTACTTCGAACCGGTTGCTGCATTCTTCGACTCCTCCATATATTCAGAAAGGAACATCATCTTCTCCAGCGTCTCGCGATCCTCGGTATGCTCCTGACGATAGAGGATGAACGACTTGGCCACCTTATAGAATCCCTCACGCATCAGAGCCTCTTCCACCTGGTTCTGAATATCCTCCACCTTGATGTCATCATGCATATGCAAGTGGCTGATAATCTTAGAGATAGTACCCAGGTCAGTAGGTTCTTCCACACTCTCGAACGCCTTGGTGATGGCGTTCATAATCTTGTCCAAAGAGAAGCGATCTTTTGAGCCATCTCGCTTCGTGATTGTAAAGTTCTTAATTTCCATTGATATAGTATGTTATCTAATTCTTTTAGGTTCTGGTTGCTTCAAAGTTTTCCGTTTTGGACAACTTTTTGCTTTTCCGACCTCGAAAAGTTTTCCAAAACTGGAAACCGAAATCGGTTGCAAAGTTATAAAATTTCTGGAACATAACAATGGAAAATCACAAAAAAAAATCCGGATTTCTACAATCCGGACTTTTTTACATTTTTTTAATCAGTTTACTTTGGCTGCTTTCCAATGTAAGCCAAGATACCGCCGTCCACATAGAGCACATGTCCATTCACTGCATCCGATGCATGTGAAGCAAGGAACACAGCGGGACCACCCAGTTCCTCGGGTTCGAGCCAGCGGCCTGCGGGGGTCTTGGCACAGATGAATGAGTCGAACGGATGACGGCTGCCGTCGGGCTGCTTTTCACGCAGAGGAGCGGTCTGAGGTGTAGCGATGTAGCCCGGGCCGATGCCGTTGCACTGGATGTTGTACTCACCGTACTCAGAGCAGATATTTCTTGTAAGCATCTTCAGACCACCCTTAGCAGCTGCGTAAGCGCTCACGGTCTCACGACCCAGCTCACTCATCATTGAGCAGATGTTGATAATCTTACCCTCGCGACGCTCCATCATCTCAGGAATCACAGCGCTTGAGCAAATAAACGGACCTACCAGGTCGATGTCGATAACCTGCTGGAACTCGGCGCGTTTCATCTCGTGCATGGGGATACGCTTGATGATACCTGCGTTGTTTACCAGGATATCAATCTGACCCACCTCAGCGTGAATTTTCTCTACGAGTGCTTTTACGGCGTTCTCGTCAGTCACGTCGCACACATAACCCTTCACATTCTCGATGCCAGCCTCCTTGTAGTTGTCCAAGCCACGCTGCAAAGCTGCCTCGTTAATGTCGTTAAAGATAATAGTCTTTGCACCTGCTGCAACAAAAGCCTTTGCGATGTTGAAGCCAATACCATAAGAAGCGCCGGTAATCCAGGCGTTCTTACCCTCTAATGAAAATAAATTTGCCATTTTACTTGAATTATTTTATGTTAAACAATAAATATATTTATATGTCTGCGACGCTACGCGAATACACACGAATTAATCGTGAATGATTCGTAAATAATCAATTATCAACAGACGTCACTCATCTACATACCAATCAACTTCCTTAGGTACAATATTCATATTACGGTCAAGAAGCACACATTCATTGGTTTCTTCTATATACCCATATCTTTCACCTTGCAGTTTTGTCGATCCAAAATTAAGAAGAAGTCCTACAGGCTTTTTTGTTAATCGTAAATAGTTAAATAATTGTGCCCTATGCGCTGGTACGATATCATCAACCGACTTAAGTTCTACAATCATATCTCCCACCATAACATCCATTTTATATTCTTTCTTCAGCTGGTGTTGCTTGTAAAAACATGATATTGTCTTTTCTGCTTGACACTCTACACCATTATCCGACAATTCCAAAACC
>Ga0256405_10002465_pt1 | contig 42441 bp, 32 predicted proteins | sample RumenRJG_02DNA_FD_189096 | JGI IMG/M metagenome (GOLD analysis project Ga0256405, IMG submission 189096) | Bovine rumen microbial communities from Lethbridge, Alberta, Canada - RJG_02 | ecosystem: Host-associated > Mammals > Digestive system > Stomach > Rumen | place: Canada: Alberta... | reverse complement strand
TTAATTGTATTATTTTAGTAGACATGGTACTTTACCCCTTTCGTAAGTTGTTTGTGGTGATTCAATCTTACTAAGTGGTAATAGTCCATGTCTATTTAATTTTGCGAAAGATATTATACGTTATCTAATATAAAGCTACAATTTCCCTATCTTATACAATTCGCCCCTTATCCATTGTAATCCTGCAAAAATGGGATATTTCTTTCCGCCTAGCCAGATTTGGGGCAAAAGAAAACTGCTACACTTTCATGCAGCAGCACTAATTCTATCCAAATTTCTATTACGAAATTCAGCATAAGGCATAATTTATCTAATTACGCACCAAGTTGGGGCGAAATTATACCTGGAAAACCATAAGACTACACAGACTACACATTTTCTTCAATCACGGTCACCCCATATTTAAACCTCTTTCCTTTCTTTATCTTAAATTTCCTAAAAATACTTGATTGCACCCCATGAGATTTTACTTTACTAGCCACCAAGCGGTATAAATCATTGTATCCAGCCAACTCTGGCCTCACCCTATTAAATGATTCCTCTAGCTGATAAATTGCCAACTCTATATGTCGGCCCTTCAACTCAATAAAATATGCATCTTTATCTGTATCATTTAACAACAAGAAATCGCAACTTTTTTCATTCTTAAAAACTTCTCCATCCAATTTGTATTGTCGCATACATTTAAGCTGGTCATTAATGGCAACATGTTTACATTCGCTGCCATTATCCCTGGATACTATTATCTTTTGATGTAATTCACAAATTGACTGGGCCCCATCCAACAATCCCATATTACTTCTCCTGCATTAATGCCAACATATCCTCAAACTGCTCATTTATAACTATTGCGGCATCGTCAATCACTTCATTTTTTATACCTGGCAATTCAGGATCCAAACAGCTTTCCACCAGACCTTCCTTAATAAAAAAGGCACCACATTCATCATATTTCAAATACTCAAAATCAGTAACAATCTCATCCAACTCACTACTGACAACATCTTCTGAGATTTTTTCTGCAAAAATTAAGTTGTTCAAATAGCCTAAAATATATGGACTATGAGTTGTTAAAACTACATTATTGCCAGCATTATGTGCAATAGCAATTAATCGGGTAATTAACGTCTGCCCATCCGGGAAAAGATGCGCTTCTGGTTCTTCAATAATAAATAGCACCTTTCTCTGAGTCAACAGATGGTACATTAATATGTTGACAATTCCAACCGCTTCCTGCTGACCGGAGGAAGCCTGCTGCATATCTATCTCTTCTCCAGAGTCTAATTCTAACTTTTCGATCCCATGACGAAAATAATACTTACCCTTAATTAATTTGTGGGCATCATTCATCAATATATTAACTGACTTTTCACGTAAATCTGACAATTTATCCCTATATTTATTGTAAAGCCCTTTAATTCCTTTATCCAGAAACGGGTCTATACGCATCACTTCTTCAATATACTTTCTTATAGAATAATCAAGCATATCTTTTTGTTCATCACTCATAGTTGCATACCAATAATAAAAATACTTTCCCAATGATGAAGTGATACTTCTCCCCGCTGGTATATATACAGCAGCATAAGTATCAAAAATGCCATCCAATTCTACATTCCACTTCTCTTGGAGATTTTTATCAGGATGAAGTGCATCAACATATTCACTCGCATGCGCAATTAAATATTCATTTATACGCGGTGAAAAAACAACTTTAAAATGGTCATCATAAAAACCTGATAAACTTATGTATTCACCATTATCATATATATACTTAATCTTCGTTTCTGTAGTTAAACAATATTCACCAAATAATAGAAATAATTTCTTATGCATATACACGGATACTTGTTGCTTTAATGTATATGGATGTTGCTGATAATTAGATAATTGATTCAAAATAAGCATCTCTCTAAAAGTAGTAAAGAAATAAATCAATTTTGCCACTGTACTTTTGCCTGATGCCTGAGTACCTGTGAGAATCAAAAATTCTTTCACCCCTATATTGGCTTCCTTTATCGGCCCAAAATTACTAATCATCAAAATTGAACTATTCATCTTACACACTCCTGAAGTATTACATTCATTAATCAATCAAGACCTTATTATGAATAATTATACCATGTCCAACATACCCTATAATATTTTCCGCGCCTTTAATTGATAATTTCTTGACCTGTCATTAAAGACCATTTTATAAGCAGGAATATTCTTCTCCTTAGCAATGTCCAATATAATCTTTTCATTCAGCTCACTTATTTTTCTTCCCAAATATACAGCCCTAGGTTTACATATTACCTGCGAAAATTTCTCATTATTCAGACCTGGATTTTCTGATACCAAAAACATTCTCCACTCTTTTTCCGGTTTCCACTCTTTAGATTTTACCAAGGCCAGCTTAGTTGACATGAACTCGTCCGGACATGGAAAGTTACTATCAAACCACTGAGTAGGTATAACTACTCCTTTAGTATTTGCAACTCTTGACATAAGTGTTCTCAAAAAAAGAAACCATACATATTCCGTCGTATCCGATCTATTATTATCATAGATTACTGGAAATAAATTATACCATTCTAGAGCAACTATTCCATAAGCCTCCCTAGAACACTCATAGCTCTGCCTGTCAAACATGTACTCTAAAACAAATCCAGTAGCACTACTACTATAATGCCCCCACATCAAGTCTGATTTATATGTTTCTGAAAAACAAGCAAATTTTATACTTCTTTGTACTTGATTTGTTATATTTACCAGTGCACTATCCGTGCTTTCTAATAACCATTGCACCGCATGGTCATAATTGGAATAAATCTGCGCTATTGGCATTTGTTTAATATTGGAAAAAAACTCCACCATCCCAGGAACCAATGCCACATTTTGTGGTAATTTGTCAATATCTATCACTGTCGAAATAAAATCTTTCCTCCTATTTTCTAAGCGAAGATCTCTTAATCTTTCCTGAATAACCTTTCTGTTATAGTACAAACGTGCGTCAAAATCATCATTCATTGCACTACCATTAGAAAACCACAATTCATCTTTGTAAAAAGCACTCAAATGTCTCTCCGAACAACAGCGATATCTATATAACCTCTTTGGAAAAAGCGAAGTAATATGTTTTCCAAGCTGTGTATACCTTACTTCCTTTTCCGCATTTGACAAAGTGCCTGGTATTACTGTATTATTGACAATCTCTTTATAATTCATAATACCATCCTTAATCCATGAACTAATCGTCTTTTTGATGTGTATATCTTATATATGTTCCCGACAACATATTCCATTTTCATTTCACCATGTTACATGAAGATTTACCCCAACTTGAGGTAAAATTGCTAATACTAAATATCTTCAAATCGTCAACAGGCTGTTGACGATTTAACTGCAACAGTTTTTTCCTCTGTTCATTAGGGTGAGCGTCATTAAGTATCTTCTCCATCATGGGCCTGGACTCACAAATATACAAATCTTCCCCGCCATGCTTCTTTCGTAATTCAGCTTAGGACATTATATTTCTATTCGCTCACCAAGTTGAAGCGTAATTACACTTAAAAATCAGTTACACTGAATTATATTACATTATTCTCCGACATACTCCCGCCTCCCGTCAGGATATTCTAAATATGCCCTTTTTGTCTCATCATCATATCTAGCTACCGGAAGGCCCTTTATTCTTCTTACTTCATCATCTATTCTGATAGATTCTTTAAAGCGACGTGTTAGTTCCTCATCAGAAATACCACACATAGAGTCTAATTCATTTGTAATTGTCATAAATATCACCTCACACATAATTACGTGCTATTTCAACTTATACCTTCTATCCTTATTCCTACCGACGATTTCATTTTGCACTACTACTTTCTGTGAACCGTCTATCACTGGCATGAGCGTGCTTACATTCAATAACGCAATAAGAAGTAAAATACAAATAATATCCACAACTTTTAGAATGAAAATACTTAGGCACACAGGGTCCTTCAGATATTTCTTATTATGCAAATAAATATATATTTTGTTATTTGATTAACTGTTCAATTTCAATATGCAACTGACCTTCCAAAACCTTTGTATAACGAACTAAATGCCTTGATGTTCGAAAGCGGATTACCTTATCTGCATATGAAAATATAGTAATCTCACCATCATTACTCAATGCTGCTATTTTATCCATATGCCATCATCCCCTTTCAACTGAAATCATCAAATAATTTTTCTTTCATTTCTTCAGTCTGAAATCGTCCACAACTTGTGGACGATTTTGCTCATCAGTTTTGTCACTCCATTATTTCCCAACGTCCATCTTTTCTCCCGCCTACTCTTTCCAATATCTGTAAATCTTTCAATATTTTTATATGTTTTTCAATCGTCCTAGACGATACAGATAAGCATTTGGCTATCTCTTTTGCCGTAATCTTAGAATTATCAGATATTAATTCTATAATACTTCTCTGGGTACCATTAAGCAATTCTTTTCCGAATGTTTTCCGAACCTTTTCCGAATCTTTTCTGAATCTTTCCCGGTCCTTCCACGTTTCCTGTTCATAATGTTTCTTATCATAGTATTCCAAATTGTACAATGTCAGTACAAAATCATTAGCATCCGCATATATTTTAGGCTTTAGTTCGTCTCTAGAATTCACCTGAAAATCATAATCTTCTAGTATCTTTTTAAAGCCACTGCCACGACGTTCCATCAGTTGCAGTCTGCTAAAGATATCTGCCAATACCGGGTTGCGCCTTTTTGAAGATATTGTTCGTAAATCCTTTCCTTCAAGGGTAGAGCCGTCTACCATACCGCCTGGTGAATAGATTTCCAAACGGTCATCAAACATATCTATATGGACTTCGCTGCCTATTTCCAGATAATTTCTATGAATCAAGGCATTAACCAGCCCCTCAGTTACCGCACGTTCAGGATACTCTGGATACTCCACTCTACTTGTCGGTAATTTTCGCCATGCTTTTCTATTATTGCGCATTATAAACTTAAGACCATCTTGAAACAGCGAAACAAGGCCACCCGAATATTCTTCATCATCAAGGGCATCCATAAGTCCTGATGCCTTGGTTAGGCCGTTCCATCGAGTACAGAACACACGTGAATGTCTTACAGGAGATTCATCTGCGAGCAATGCTCCTGCATTAGTTAGACTACCATTACCATCTACTATCCCAAATGACTCATAATCCGTTTCTTCAAATGATTTCCCTGTACGTTGCTTATATACCGAACGTAGCTTAGTAAAGGCCATATCCTCAAATCTATAACGTGATGGAAGGATATCATAGCTTTGCCCACTTCCCCGTATTACAAGCTCACGCAGTTGTGCAGGATTTGCTGGAACACTTTCATTACCAATCCTAATAAAGGCTACCAGTTGTCCCTCCCCTGAGTAATAATATGGTGTTTCATCACCAATCATTACATCAACTACAATAAGCTCTTTGCCATCAATTTCTTGGAATGACATTTTAAACTTCGGAATTGGGTTCATTCTATTTTTTATTGTCTCGCTAATAAATTCCGAATCACTTTTAGCATTTTCTAAGCCAATTACCGTATCATCATCGGAAATTCCAAAAATCAATTTCCCACCAAATGTATTGGCAAATGCGCTGATACTTTTCAGCCAGCTCTTTGGCTTTTTAACCTCAAGCTCCTGCTTCTTATCATATTCAGTTGCCTCACCGATAAGTCTTTCTATATTCATTACAATAACCCTTCTAAACATCAATCAACAAAAGTGCTAATGTATTCCATCACCAAACTCTTCGAACAACTCATCATACGAGTTATTGTAGTCTTACCACTGCCATTAGGCCCAGTAAACACTACTACTTCAGGTAGCCTTATGGCATCACTCTCCGACATACTCCCGCCTCCCGTCAGGATACTCTAAACATGCTCTTTGGGTTTCATCGTCGTATCTAGCGACCGGAAGGCCCTTTATTCTCCTCACTTCATCATCTATTCTGATAGATTCTTTAAAGCGACGTGTTAATTCCTCGTCAGAAATACCGCACATAGAGTCTAATTCATTTGTAATTGTCATAGATGTCACCTCACATATCTTTCTTCACCGCAAAAGGCCTACATTTATACCGACATTTTATCACCGATTTTTTTATCACCGGTCTTTATCGCCGATTATTTCCTCTCGTTATTCAAACAAATAGAATACATCATAGGTTAGTTAATAGCACAATACTAGTCCCATATTACCTATCGAAAGGCTCCGCCTCAATATAAAGCTATAAATGCCTTGCCTTATACAATTCTATCATCCTCCAGCGTAATCCTGCAAAAACATGATATTTCTTTTGGACTGCGCCAAATTTTGGGGCAAAAAAAACTGCTGCTTCTCAAATGCAGCAGTTATATAAAAATAATATATTCAAATTATCAAATTTACTTTTCAACCATACTAAATGCTGCGTACATTTTTTCTATTGCATTTCGGCCTAATCCATTATTTTGGGCTAATTCACGCCAATTATCTTTAACAATTCTAAACATATCCGCAACAATACCCTTTGCTTCATGCAGATCAATATCATAATATTGTGCCGTTTCTAATGCCAAATCAACATCTACTGTAGAGTCCTTATCATCCACCATCAACGACAAATTATCGCCATAAGGCACCGGATTGACATCATACAAGGGAGATAGCCGCCACCCTTGAGGAGTATAAATAAATCCGTGGTTTCTTAAATGATCATCCGTATTATTTACGGCCATACTAAACACAATTCGTCTCCACAATTCAAGTAAATCCTTCTTAGGCTTGCCACCATTGGAACGAATAAAGGCTGCAATATCCAGATAGCTGCTGTCATTTTCACCATCGACTTTTCCCAACAATGACATTGCGGAAGAAAAATGTATCCTTCTTTTACCATCTCTATCAAATCTCTTGACAATAAAGGTTGCTCCATTTGCTGAAAAGGTCTCCAATCGCGCTTCCGGAACATTTAATCCACACATTTTTGCCAATTCGTGTACTACCATTTCCCAGGCTCCACTATTAAAGGTATCATGTTTTGAAGGAAATTTTGCAATCCACAGTACACCATCTGTATCCTGCACCGTAGCCTTCGGTCTGGCTCCCCCCAATGATGAACCTGGGGCCAATAATTGATTTAACCATTTTTCTTCAATACCGTCCTCATCATTTTCAAAGGAAATAGCTGCTGCCTCCAGCGTCCTCAATGTAACCCAGGGTGGTGTAGCCAAAGCCTTATCAGAAGCTTCAAAATGCTCTCCACCATCTACCGAGAATCGTAACGCCCCCATACGAGCTTCGTCATATACACCTAGTAGATAGTCTGACTCAGTCAATTTATTAGGGCGTCTATTTTCTTTGCGCGCGTTTATAGCTTCCCGCCTCTGTAGTAGTAACCTTCCCCACCTATCTGGGCATGAATCAGAAAACAAACCAAATAGTTGCTTTCCCAATGGTGTATATTGGCGGCCTCTATACAAAAAAAGCTCCGGATCAAGGGTAATACCAGCGCCATTATTCAATAACCACTCATCATCATATTCAAAAGAAAATTTTTCTGTTCTTTTATCTCCGTCAACATAAAGCTGACCTAAGAGAATAGGCTTCGTACCACTCCAGTTTTCATACACCCATATTGTCTTGCTCATCATCCATTTTTCTCCTTGGGGCACGTTTTTTAGGCATAATATCTAAGTCTTGTAGTTTTCTTCCCAATTCATCATCTTTTGCTATTAAAATCAAATCTTTATCCATACCGTTCAAGGCGTGAAGAACTGCCGCATAAATACCTATGGCTACAGACGGAGATCCCTTTTCAACAGACCATATTGTAGCCCTGCTTACACCTGCCCGTTCTGCCACTAAAGCCACCGAAATTTTACGTCTTAGACGTGCTAATTTTATCTGTTCTCCAAGCTTTGACAAATATTCTTGGGTTTTTGGCATAATAACAACTTTTCTGGCAGCCATATACTCATCTCCGTATCAGCAATTCAAACTTCTCCGCTCTTTTATTGTCTATTATTTTAAACTATATAAAGCAATTGTCAATAATAGTAGACTTTATTTGATATTTATTAACTTTTTTTCAACTATTCTACCATTCCACTGCATGATCCTGCAAAAACAAGATATTTCTTTTGGGCTGCGCCAAATTTTGAGCAAAAGAAAACTGCTGCACATCGTACAACAGTTTTACGACAATTCTTTTGTTTAACCATAAAAGATATCATTTTATAAATCTCAGTAAAAAATCTGCAATACCTATTATAGTAAATCCATTTTCATCGTATGTTTCGCTAATCGGTTTATTTATAACCAAGACCTTCTTAATCTGATCATTCAATTTTAAATATGGCCTTATTTCCCGGTCTCTTGTATCCGCATTAGAAATATCCGCAGTAACTTGAATGTAATATGCCCTGCGCCCCTTGGTGGCATAGAAGTCCACTTCATTGTTCTTCCTTATTGATTTATGATTTGCATCTTTTTCTACGGTATCAAACGCCCCTACATTTACAGAATAACCATGGTAACATAGTTCATTGTAAACAATGTTCTCAAGCATCTGTCCTTCATCTGGAAATGCAAAGTTTAGTCTGGCATTACGCAGGCCAGTGTCACAAAAATAATACTTTCTTAAGGCTCCAATCTCTTTTCTTCCCTTCAAATCATATCTTTTTGCTTCTCTTATCAAAAATGCATCTTTGAAATAGCCTATATATTTTTCTACTGTAGCCTTATCTATTTTTTCATGCCTAACACTGGCAAATGTATTGGCAATTTTTTCAGCATTTAACAACGAACCTGTGGATGAACTTATAATATTGCACAATTCATCCAAGGCCTCTCCCTTATTCAGCTGGTTTCTCTCAACAATATCGCTGAAATATGTTGTAAAAAACAAGTTCTTTAAGTATTCTTTTCGTTCGTCTTCTATCTTCAATACAGCCAACGGCATACCGCCAAACTGCATGTAAGTATATATTGAATCTGTTGGCGAACCTCCTATGTAGCCATGATATTCCTCAAAAGATAAAGGGGACAAGTTTATATTAGTGGCCTTATCTCTAAACTCGGTGACAATATCAGAGGACAACATCTTTGAATTAGAACCTGTCACATAAAGGTCGATATTCTTTTCCCGTGAAAGTCCTAATACCACATCTACAAATGAAATAGTTTCCGAATCCTTAGCACCAGCAAGAACATGCACGCCACCAGTAAGATTAGGATTAACAATTGAGTAAACTTTCTGTATTTCATCAATAAAAACATAATAAGTATCTCTATCGGCACACTTTGCCCTAATATACGTTCCTAATTCCAAGGGATCACGATATCTGGCATTTTGGTCGTCATCAAGTTCTAATATAATTATTCTATTTTCAGGCACATTTTTAGATAGAAGATATTCCCTGAATATTTCTTTTAAAAGAAATGATTTTCCGCAACGCCTTATACCAGTTATTACCTTTGGGAAGCCGTTATTTTGTGAATTAATTAGTTGATTTAGATATTTGTCTCTCTTTATCATACAATCTCCTAAAATGTAGAATTCTACAGTTTTGCTGATTGTATTTTATCATTATATCCTACAATAATTCAATAAAAATGTAGAAATCTACAGTTTTATTGAAAAATTCTATCATCCTCCAGCGTAATCCTGCAAAAACAAGATATTTCTTTCCGACTGAACCAATTGGGGGCAAAAGAAAACTGCTACACTTTCATGCAGCAGTAAGCAAAGTCTATTAATACCGCCCAATTATAGCAGAATCCTTAAACTCAGCAGCCTTTTTTTCCGACAAAGTTAGGATATAGCCATCCACAAAGTCACTGCCTTCCTTTAGTCCAATGCCTTCAAACATCTTTTTCAATATCTCATAATGCTTACTGATAATCACCAGAACTCTTTCGTCAGGTGGTAAGGAGAAGAAAACATCAATAAGATCACCGCACTGCAAGTTAGTGGTCTCATCTTCACCGCTATCATAAAAAGTACCATTTAAACATAATTCCATTTTAGACGTCAAAGCGCGGCTTCCAAATATTAATCTTCTAGGTTTTCCCAGCAACAACGTTAATAGATTGGACCGCTCAGCCAGTTCCCGACAATTTTGGCTCAAATAAGACAGACTTCGCATAGAAGTATTCTCATTTTGCCAAGGAGTCTTGCATAAATAATGCCAAAATAAGGTATCAAAAGTATCCTTGGTATCGAGTTTTAATGCTCCACCAGCATAATGAAAAATAGCCTCTTCTTTATTCAATTTCTGCATACGGGCATAATTCACCAAAAAATTATACTCTATTGGTAACAAACGGCATGATTCATAAAAAGCACAGTTCAAAAAATCCTGATCCGGATAATCCGTATTAATCCCATCCTGCAGTAGGAAATCAATAACATCATCTGTTATCTGGCGATACCCGCTGAAAAAATCCATATCCATCAAAAGCACACCAGAATTAAAGTATTTATCCTGCTGAACCAATCCATTTTTTACAACAACAGGAACCAGATCCATTGGCAACCTAGCTATGATGCTATCAGAAACAGCAGCAATATGTGCATCCCCCAATTCCACATTCCATAACTTGACAATATCCATGTTCACAATGGTATCTGCATCGAGGTAAATAGCCCGCTTTATAGACGAAGGCAAAAGTTCCCCCATGGCAAAACGAAAAAGCATCCCCTGATATTGTGGCAAATATATTTGTTGAATTTTTCCTATAAAATCTCTACTCGAAGAGGCATTTAATATATTATAAAAGCAAATATTCTGGCCATAATTCTCTGTCAATTCTATAAGTCTATTTGTATTTTCATCATTCAAAGTATCATCATGTAAAACATGTACCACCACAGAAGATTTAGTATTTTCAAATATAGAGCAAAGGGACGCTCCAACAAACTTGGTATAAGTACCACTTATATCATTCAATGCATAACATACATGAATTGCATTATCCATAAAAACCCCTTTTAAAACTATTACAAAGCTCCATCAGCAATTTTTCGGCCATTATCCGGGCAGTCTGTAATAATTATATCCACCCCATATTCACAAAAACGCTGCATCTCCACCCGTGGATCCACCGTCCAGGTATTGACCTTTATTCCATGGGAATGGCATTTATCTATATAAGCCTTATCTATATGCTGGAAGTTTGGGTGAACTGCCTCAGCCTGCATCATAGTAGTATATATATCCAGGAACATCTACAAAATTCTGCCCCATCAAAAGTCCAATACGAGCCTCTGGCACAGCATCCTTCAGCAGCTTAAGGCTATAGTGATTAAAGGAAGAATAAATCACCCTATCTTCCATAGCAAATTCCTTTATCAAGGCTGCTGTCTTTTTTTCCAACCCATCATAAAAGATACCGCCTGTCTTTAACTCGATATTTAATTCTTTACCAGTTGGAGCAAAGAACTCCAAAAACTCCCTTAAAGTAGGAATTTTAACATCACCATATTCCGGATGAGGCTTGGAAAAGGAAAACTCCCGCAGTTCTTGCAAGGTATAATCCTTCAGCCAGCCTGTACCATCACTGGTACGGTCAATTTTTTCATCATGACAAATAACAACTTCTCCATCTCTTGTGAGCTGAACATCCAGTTCAATGCCATCAGCCCCCATGGCAACAGCCCTTTCAAAGGCTGGCATGGTATTTTCCGGAGCGTACTGTGTATCCCAGCCAGAAGCTCCTCTATGGGCGTATATTTTCGTTTTAGCCAATTACCTTACCCTCCTCAATAGGTGTGGAAGAACGCCAGACCAGGAATTTTTCCATGACCTCAGCTATAGCAATGGATTCCGCCCTGGTAAGTTTAAAACCGCCCTTTGGATGGCCGTTAATGGTGGAAACAAAGTCACTAAGCTCATAGCGTAGGCCATCACCCAAGTACTTGGTAAAGAACTTCTCGTTCTGGTTAAAGTCTTCATAACAAATTTCAAACTCCGTAGTTTTCCACCAAGGAGCAGGAACAAATATGTAGCCTCTGGTACCGGAAATCAGCAAATGACCATCTGACTTCACCTTAACACCTGTCTTGGCTGTGGCCATACTGCTGCCATAATTAAAATATGCCTTGGTATAAAGGTCGATACCATTTTCCGCCTTAAAGCATTCAAAACGAACTGACTTATAGTCCTTACCCAATAGCTTTATAATAGGCAAAAGGGTATAGCTGCCAAACTCAGTAAAGCTGCCACCGTTTACGGGGTCAGTAAGCTCCCTGGTATTACGCTCCGGCATTATTCTGGTAAAAGCCGATTCGATATCACGGATTTCACCGATAACACCACTTTGTATCATGGACAGAAGGCGAATAAAGCCTGGAGTATAGGCTGTTTTCAGGGCTTCCATCAGAATAAGCCCCTTTTCTTCAGCAATTTTAAACAGCTCTTCTGCCTCAGCCTTTTTCAAAGTAATAGGTTTCTCACACAAAACGTGCTTGCCGTGAAGCAGAGCATTTTTCGTGTACTGATAATGAAATTGATGAGGCACGCAAACATCTACCGCATCCACATGCTCATAGAATTCCTCCTCATTATCCGTATAAAATTCACAGTCCATCTCCTCCGCAAACTTTCTGGCACTTTCTATACGGGGATTAAACACACCGGCAAACTCCATACCACTTACATACTTAGCTTCCGGAATAAACCGGCGGGCAATACGGCCGCTGCCTATAAGTCCCATACGAATTATTTTATTATCGCTGGCCCGCTTCATGGTACTGGAAACGCCCTTAGTTCGCTCCAAATAGCGCACCTCACAAAAATCCTTGAGGTAGTCAAATTTTCCTGTCCAATCCGACCCCAATACAAAAATATCCACATCATATTTTTGTATATCCTCTACCTTTTGCCCCACATGGTCTTCCACAATTACTTCATCAGCGAAACCCGTTTTCTTCACATTCTCAATACGAGTCATGAGAGAATCCACCACATTGAGCTTTCCTCTGGCCTCATCAAAGCTCTCCGTGGTGACGCCTACAATAAGGTAATCCCCCAAAGCCTTGGCCCGTTGCAGCAAACGATAATGCCCCTCATGAAATAAATCATAGGTGCCATATGTAATTACCTTAACCATAGCATCAACTCATTTCTCTACTTCGCCGTCATTCGTTCCATGACAAAACCATATATCTTTTCCCCGGCAGTACCATCATTATTGGCCGCAATGCTGGAATATGCTGTCAACTGCCGCTCCCGGTCAAACTGTTTGCCATGGATATTATCATCCAGTAAATCCTGCAAAGAGTTAAAGGCATTCTCCATACAACCATACAAGAACCAGGCTGACATACGATCATAGCCAATTTCCATCTGTAATTTGCTTTCATCGTCAAAGGAAAGCGATACTTCCTCCCAAATGTCATCATCCAAATTTACATGGTACAGTTTACGGGTCGGCCAATAAACGAACTTTAAATCCTTGCTATTACATTCAAAGCTTTCCCAAATAAAACCGCCAATTCCCCATGTATACAGGTAACCATTGATTGCCTGGGTGCTTGCCTTAAATGGCACATCCCACTTGGTAATTTCCCCAGTAGCCTTATTTAGCCTCAAAAACTGATTGCCCCAATTAGGCGCGATATACAAATATTCCTTGTTATAAGCTGTTGAGCCAAGTGGCAAAAGATCACATTCATAATGTTCTCCAGGGTGATAGCAGGTAAATCCCTCCGGGAATCCACAATACTTTTCAATACTGTCATTATTCGGGTTCCATTTCCAGATTTCCTGCCCCTGTGCCCCATACATCCATATATAGTCTCCATCAGGTACCAAAACATTAAATCCAATTTGATGATTCGGGTCTATATCGCGTATCTCAACAGAAGTTGGTTCAGGGGTTATAATAATTTGCTTTGCACTGTTAATTGCAGAAAAATATAGCTTACCATTGGACAGGCAGATACCGCCCACCAGCCAGTCATCATCCTGCTTCATACTTATAATGCCTTTAAGGCCTTCTATATACGATACAGTATCTCCTCTGGTATCCAGACACACAATGGATGGATAACGCAGCGGTCGCAAAAAAATTTTATCCCCCACCATACAGGAACCGGCAAATAGCCCCCCCTGATTTTCCTCTTCCCTCAATGGAATTGTTTTTATGATTTTATGATCCTTTATCACTAAAATATTCTGTATGTTAGAAGGACACACATAAATCTTATCATCCTTAGTCCAAACTGAACTATAATAGTTTCCATCCTGATCATCATGGAGGCGACAATAAAACTCATAGTTATAGTCATGGTTTGGCGAATGCAGCAGACAGTTATTCCAAGTAATAAGCCAATCTCCCGTGTAGTGGGCAAAACCATTAACAGCCTTGCCCCGCCAGTCCTCAGTCCCTGGCAGCTCGTGTATCTGATTATCCAGGGCAAAAATTGGTTTCCCAACTACGCCAAATAAGGAAGTAACACTGGTACCAAGATCACCTATATATACATCTGAGCAGGCGATAGCCGTCTCAATAACCGGGGTATCATCATAAATACCAAGGTTGCTCTTAATAAATAAATCCCGCATCTTTTCATAAGTAGGAAACGCTTCTGGATGAACTGACTTTAACGTGGACTGTAGCAATGGATGAGGACGCCATAATATACAAGCATCCTTACGGCCTACAAAGGTATTAAATACATACGCCATTTTCTGCATAAATGCCTCTGTATCGGCAAGCATGCCACCAAGACTAGTATTATAAAAATAAACCTTCTTCCCCGTCATCTTTTCTACCCATCCATCTGGCAAAGCAGGAGGATTCTGACATAGATGAATCACGCTATCAAATTTAGGGGACCCTAGTGGATAAACTTTATGACGGATTGATTCATCAAAGAAGCCAACTAATCTATCCGCCTGCACAAATATGGCTTCAGCATTCTCGTAAGCCGGAAGCATAGCCTGACTCTCAGCCATACCACCTGTAGTAGAATAATACGGAATATAATACAGGTGATCCGCAACATTTTTAAGCTCTCTAGAATAGTACTGTTTCCCCACCGTTGTTACCACATTGGCATCATCATATGGATTATGAATAAATATGGCATCCGGATGTATTTCTTTAAGTCTGTCCAACTGAAAATCGTGCCAATCCAGAACTGGCACATAGTCAGGGAATATGTCGGCCTCACAGTGCATCTCACCAAGAGAACCATCATAATTTATATCATAATATGGAAGGGGAACCACATAGGCCTCACAATGTTCCTTATCTTCCACAGCAGCTTGCCAAACACTTTCTAAGCTGTCCCACATAGAAGCTTTATATGGCAGGAAAAAGATTTTTTTTTTGATGTCTTTCTTTCCCCCCACGTTATTATCCTTGTCCTCAATCAGTCTATCTATAGCCTGTACTACCTGAAGTGGGGTAATAGCTTTGCTGCACTCAAATTCTCTCTCTGTCCCCCGGTTATATGGACAAATTGTTTTCCAATTCACCTTTAAATCATTATAGCAACCGTGGCAAACGAACTGATTATAAATGCGATACGGTGTATCAAATTCTGCTATAGGAAGACTGAAGCCACTAATCAGTACCACTGGTATTCCGCAAGCATCCGCAAGCCAGGACAGGCCACTGCCCAAGCCTACAAAAAAATCCGCATAGGCCAACACATTGACCCGTTCCATCAAAGGTCTCAAGCCTGTATAATCCTCTGCGCCTGCCGGTTTGACTATCTCATAGCCATTCTCCTCCACCCGGTCGCTGGCATCAATACACAGAACCCGATAGCCCAGGCTCTTAAGGTATTCAACTACAATGTCCCACCCATCTGGATAGAGCCACCTTTTCATAATGCCAGAAGCCTGAACAGCTATACATACATATTTCTCCTTTATTGTGCGAGGAGCCGTTGGGTAATAACGAATATCTGGCGCCTTTTCATGCAGCCCCAATATCGCCTGTGCCGACCTAAATGGTGGCCACTGGCGTGAATCATCCGGTATAAGATAAGGCGGCAAATCAAACACTGCCAAACAATAGGATGCATAACAATCATCCGGAATATTTTCTTCCAGTGAAATCTCTGGCATATATTCACGGCACAATTCTATAAATGGTTTAGGAGGATTAAGGGTAACATTGGCACTATATTTTTTCTTTAATTCTCTCACATACGGAAGTATAGAAACTGTATCACCCATGACTCCATTTACCATAAAGACATATATATCCCTATTATGTAAATCCAGCAGATGTTCAAAAACCTTCTCGCCGTCCAGCCAAGCTTCAATATACCAATGAATATAATATTTCTCCAAAGAGATCAATATCTGCTGGGATATATCCCCATCAAAGCCCACGAGCCCCGTATCGAAATCAGAGATTTTTATATGCCAATTTCCGGCCGGTACCTCCACCCGAGCCCCAGCGTTAAAATCGAATTTCAAGCCATCAACGCCCGTCTCCAGCTTTACATGTCCCACTGATTTTTCAAAATACAGTAGCCTGTTAATCTGTTCTGGCTGTATCTCATCTTTTCGTATGGAAAAATAAAAAATAGGATACTTGTGCATTATGTAGACCTCTCCAAACAGAATTTAAGAATACCCTCATTAACTTTAATTCACCAAATAATATCGGTACTCATACGCCCCTGAAAATACTCCTTACAATAGTCAAGGAATTTCTGAACATTTTCTTGATTACTTGCCTTAAAGGAGTCGAGCCATTCATTTAGTTCCTTCTGTGTCCTACAAGCAAACTCTATCTCCTCAGGAGAATCTCCATATGCCACCCCCCACGCTTTTTCATCACCATCGAGATAATCCTCTCTCCTTTTGCCTGGCTCAGTAACGACTATTGATATACAACCGCAAACAGCTGCCACAGTAGCATAAAGCGTCTGGGTATCATAGGAATAACAGTATTTGCATTTATTCATGACTTCTACTTTTTCCTCTTCAGATAAGTCATCGATTATAATTCCCGGTACGCTAGAAGGCAAATCTGCACGATTTTGCCCCTTACGAATGATAAAACAGCTTCCCTCCCGATGGCCATAATTTGTTCTCTTATACACATCATGATTAAAGTGTAGCAACCGTACCTGCCGACCACTTGGGTTCAATATACTATCGTTAAATTTTTGGTGATAGCATATAAACAAATCATCTTTACCATATGCCTGAGAAGCGTAAATTTCACCCTTAAAACGATTAACATTAAGAAACCACCTAACAACATGCTTTGCTGCCAAGGGATTCCCGAAAATTACTTCAGGGTACACTACGATGGTATCATCATCAACATAGGGCCAGTTAGTAATTACACAACCTTTGACAGATCCCTCCTGACTATTCGGAAGTTCCGGTGCCTTCCCACCGTTCATAAAGGGTAGGTATTGTCGTAAACACTCCTGGCGGGAAAGTGGATACCTGACATCTGTTCGTAACATAAAAATCTTGGCATCATAACCTAAATCCGACAACATTCGACATAACAAATGTAAAACAACTGGCCCACCCCAAAATTGTGGAGGTGAAGCTATTAAAAATTTTGGTCTCTTAGTCTTTATTTCCATATCATTGTTATCCCCTTTAGTAATCATTCTATATAAATTCATTAATTTGCTGTTCAACTAAGTTATTTATATCTCCATTTTGCTGCCAGCATTTAGCCCATTCCACGGTCTTGGCTACAGCCTCGTCAATGTGCCATTTGGGTTGCCAACTTAAAGCAGACTTAAACTTCGAGCAATCCAGTTTCAGGAAATTTGCTTCATGGGGACCTTCCACATGAATATCTTCCCAGATTGCTCCCTTACCCCACTTTTGGCAAAACAACGAAACAAGTGCCCCTGTATTAACACAGTCACACTCGTCCGGCCCCACATTATATGAATCTGCCAACTCCATATTCTCATATTGCTTCTGAGCCAGTAAAAGGTACGCATACAAAGGTTCTAAAACATGCTGATATGGTCTGGTAGAAAACGGATTTCTTACCGAAATTGTCTCATTATTAAACACAGCCCGAATACAATCAGGAATAATGCGGTTTATTGAAAAATCGCCACCACCAATAACATTACCTGCTCGGGCAGTAGATATGGCTATTTCACGGTCAACAAAGAAGCTCTTTTTGTAGCTAGAGGTCACAAGCTCAGAACAGCTCTTGCTATTGGAATACGGATCAAAGCCATTAAGGGGCTCATCCTCACGATAGCCCCATATCCATTCTTTATTCTCATATACCTTATCCGTAGTAACATTCACCACTGAACGCACACTGGCAGTCTGTCGAATACATTCCATTAAATTCACAGTGCCCATAACATTGGTGCTGTAAGTCCCCACCGGATCCTTGTAGCTCAAGGTAACAATAGGTTGAGCCGCCAAATGAAATACAATCTCTGGCTGAAAATCCTGGAAAACTTTATTCAGTGTTTCCAAATCCCGTACATCACCAATGACGGTCTTCACACAAGCGTTAAATTTCAGACTATCAAATACTTTTTTCCCTTCTGCAGTAGGAAAATCAACGGAATAGCCCAACACATTGGCTCCCAGCATTGAAAGGATCTTGCAGAGCCATATCCCCTTAAAACCAGTATGGCCAGTTATTAATACCTTTTTTTCCCTAAAAAATTTATCCAATAACTCACAACCTCTCAAATTCTGCATCACTATTCATTACTTTTTTCTGCCCACTTGCAATATGATACACACCAATACCTGATCATGTACACTTATTATCCATTCAAATCTCCATACTAATTATATACTTTTAAAACAGCTTATATACATCATTCCGAAGATTCATATCCTTTATTTGCTTCTCTATGGCATCCTGAGCATACTGTGACGATATTAGAATTGGTACTGGTTCCCTTTCCAACAATACCTCCGGAGCTGCAATATTAGTTCCATAAAATGCCTCACCATGATAATTTGGATTTGCATCAACTACCAGTCGTACATCTGATGGCTTGATCAACCCTAACTGAAACAACATTTGAGTTTGTGTACCAGCCCCCCAAATATAGCAACCATATTCAAAGGAATACTTTTTTATTTTCGCTGCCATACCGTCTGCCACTTGTTTACTCACCTGCAAGTATTTATTCATTGCCGCAAATGAAGAGCGGGAATCTATTTCTTGGCTACAAACACCACCCAATTCAAACAAAGCCAATAGATTCCTGCACAATCCTTGCAATGCAACTGAATCCTGCGCACTGCAATTCAATCTAAATCCATGTCTCTCTAATAACGAAGACAAAGATTGTACATTAAAATAATTTATATGTTCAACAGAAAACTCTTGATACAAGTCTGCATGATTAGCGAAATCATCCAAATCCGGAACAATCAAATACAACTTACCATTAGAATTCAGATATTGTTTTGACTCTTCTATTGCTGCATGTAAATCAACCAAATGTTCCAAAACACAACTAAGAATCACTACATCATATTTTTCAGATGGCATATATCCCATTCCTAAGCCACCATTTATGACTTCAATACCGAAATTATCCATAGCGTACTTGGCATTCTTTGCTGAAGGTTCGAGACCATATAAATTGTTAAATCCTTGTTCTTTTAAAGAGGCCAGTAAACCGCCAAAAGCGCATCCAACATCTAAAATCCGACTGTCTTTAGGCACTTTATTTGAGATGAAACCAGCTGCCCGATCATAAAATGCCTTAATTTTTTCCGACATCACAAATGAATTTCCCTCATAACGCGACATCTTGGTATAATACATACCAAGATTCTGACTTTCTACCATATTACCAGCATACATCATACCACATTTAGTGCATCCATATACTTTATACGATAGAAAAGGAACTATCTCCGGTGCACCAGAGAAATCTCTAAAATAAATATCTTTCAATTTTTCGTTTTCTCCACAAATCGGACATGATAAGCGCAATACTTTATTATCTACACCTGAAATAACCATATAGTACACCTTCCTATTTTGCTTTCGACTGGAATCTAATAACTTTTCTTATCCCCTCGTCAAAAGCTGTTTTCGGCTCCCAGCCAGTATCCGCTTTTAACGATGCAACATCTGCCTCTAGATGCATTACCTGATTATCCAGGTACGGAATCTTGCCAATCCCTAATGATGCATTTGGAGAAATTGCGTCACGTATTTCTTCCATATAAAGTCGTAATGGTCTTACTTGGCCACTACCTAATACATAAACTGCTCCATCTTTACCGTATAGAGCCATACGATACAATGCATCCGCTGCATCTCCCGAATACAAATAATCCCATAACTGTTCACCAGCAGTCAATTGTGGCTCATTACCATTTAATAAATTATTAACAACCGTATTTATGAGGGTCTGGTCTCCATCTCCCTCACCATATATACTGACTATTCTTGGCCATATATGCCGTATGCCAAATTTCTTGCACATATATCTGGTCATTTGTCCGGCACATAATTTGGCAATACCATAACCAACCACGGGATTAGTAGGACTGTCTGGATGAATTATTCCATCTATAGGCCCATACTCAGCTTGACTGCCTGCCCCCACATAAACACCACACTCAAGCTCATTTGCCACATCTACCGAATCAAGGGCCAACGCCACATTTCTTTCCTGAAGATGCATGTTCATACGATTATCCCTATTACGAGTCCCCATCCATGCCAAATGAAAAAAAGCATCACATTTTTCACCAATTAGTGATGGAATATGAATTATATCCGTTAAATCACAATCAACCTGATGTAATAAAGAACTAACCGGTAATACATTTGCCCTATCAGAATTTGGACGACATACAGCATATATTTCTATTTTTTCCGCAAGAAGCTTTTTAACTAAAGCCAATCCAATGGTACCCGTAGGACCAGTTACAACAGCCCTCTTAATCCCTTGCATATTTCTGTCCTCTTACTATTTTGTGATAATATTTTTAAATATAAACCGAGTTTCCCGTTTGCGTACATCTACCTTACAATCTTTTCCGTATAGCAACTGAACAATCATCCAAGCGGTCACACTCAGCCAGTGGCATACGCTTGCAATTCTTGCAAGAAGCAATCTCCTTTCGTCTTCCATCCAAATGCAACAAGCGTAGTTGTTTTAGCTCGTCACCATACCAAATATCTTGTAAGCTTTGTTTATTCACATCTCCACATTTTGTTTTTCGACTCCAATCCACACAGCAGACTACAACAACACCATCAGACTGAATGGACAAAGTAGTGAATAAATATGAACAAACCTTTGGATATATTATTCCCTGATCTAATGTTTCCAATTTTGCTTCTGAGTATTCCTTCTTCAAGAGGAAATTATCGTCCCCGCCGTCACCGCTCCAATTCATCGGTTCCTCGAGAGCCACTTCATCAACAATAGGTTTATAAGTATTGATAAACAGTTCATCCTCTTCGTCCATTGTCTTCAGTTTTTTTGCATATATAAGTACATTTGACACATCACTTTGATTACGCATAGCAAATAATTGGGAGACATTCTCTTTTATAATATTGACATCCATATTATTGGAGGTTACGTAAACAAAATGCTTCTGGTCAACTGCATATACGGATACCCTCACATAAATATCCCCATCAAACTGTTTTGCAGCCTCCAGCAATGATGCTGCCTTTTCTTTTGTAAGCATGCTGCCATTAGTTGTGAGTTCAATTCTCTCACAGCAATTGCTCTTGCACACCACGGAAAACATCTCCATAAAATCAGGATTAAATAGTGGCTCGCCCAAGTAATATAGTCTTATAACTTTCAACTTCTTAGGGAACTTTTCAACATCAGAAATAATCTTTTTGAAGAGTTTTAAATCCATATGTTTATAGTCCCCAGCAATATCGTAAAAATCATCCAAATTACGTGGACAGAAGGAACAATGAAAATTGCAAAAATTGGTAGGGTCGATATGAAGCGCATACGGGGTATCTAAGGGTACAACATCCTTCAATTCCGTTCTCACTACTGATAAATCTGAGCATTTTTTCATTATAATTCCCTCTTATTTAAAATTATTCAGCATTTCCTGGGTAATAAATACCTTAGTTTTTCTTGGATCTACAAATTCTTCTGATTCATCATAATAAGAATCACTCTTATAGTGGGTTGTTGAAACCTCTTCAAATACGCATCCATCCACGGAAGAAAATTTATGCTTCATACCTCTTTCAACTGTCATGGATTCTCCAGCCTTAACATCCAATTCCTTGGAATCACAAACCACATGCAAAGTTCCATATAAAACTGTAAATGTCTCTTCCTTTTTCTTGTGCATGTGCATCGGATGATCCTGACCAGGCAATACAATTAACAGCTTCTTACAATATTCCCTATTGATACAGTCAATAATTGTAACACCTATTTGTTCAAACTGATCAATGCCATAGTGATGTGAAATTTCGCAGCTGCTGTTGGCTGGAATCAGGATATTTCCTTTTTTGAGAAGCTTCATAACATTACGGACTATTTCTTGAACCCTTTTACGGTATGAAGTAATTGCCACATCATTGGTATATACTGGCTTATCTTTATCTATGTCACTGTTCAGAACAATATTGGCATATTTGGAAATATCCCCGGCCAATAATTGCCCATCTTCACACGGAAATGCAAAATAGATTTTATTCCGATCAATAGCCATCCCCTTAGTAAGATTCTCCTTGGCAAATACACCACGCTGAAGTGATTGCAAATCCTTCTTCTCTTTTTCAGAAGAAACATATCTTTCATTAACTACGCCGCACATTTCAAAAACGTCCTTGGCATTGGCCAGCCACGCTTCGATTTCCTCAGGAGTAGACGAATATTTGTTCAGCGAAATTGTGTCTGTAGCTACGCCGACATGCCTCTCAAAAATTCTTGCCCCTTTTGCAACAGCAATTTTGATTGGATTCATGTCATCAGGATTTTCATGAGTGGAAAAACCTATAATATTTTTTGGATATCGTTTTTGCAACAACGAAATCTGATTCATTTCCAAGTGATCATTTGGCGTAGGATATTCAGCCACACAGTGCATCAATGATAACTGTATACGTCTATGGGCAAAGAACTCAACAACATTATCTAAAGTCTCTAATGTTGCCCCTGCGGTAGATGCAATAACCGGCAAACCTGTTGCGGCTATAGCCTCCAACAACGGCCAATCGCCGATAGAACAGCTGGCAACCTTTATAATATCATATCCCTGATCACCAACCCGCTTGGCTGATACTTCATCAAATGGAGTACACATAGTCAGAATATTATTATCTTCAACCTCTTTTTTGAGCTCCAAAAACTGCTCCTGGGTCAGTCTGGTATCCTTAAAACGTTTAACATGCTTTATATCATCACGATTTGCATAATCTGGTCTGATAAAGGTATCCAAATCACGATATTGAAATTTAATGGCAAAATCAAATAATTCACGATATGGTGCTATAATCCTCGCCATCTCCCTGATTATTATCTTACCATGCTCTACACTCCCCTGATGATTATTGGCCATTTCAAATGTAAACAACGGCTTTCTGAACATATCCATAAAGCTATTCCCCCTTATCCTCTCGATTACTCCGATAGTAAATATTCACTAATTTTATTAAGTTCTTCCTCCGGTAAAAACGGATATGGATTTTCCAAAAATGCTGATACCCGTTTTTTAGTATTTTCATCTATTCTGGAAATACATTTTGGGATTTCATCAAAAGACAATGCACCAACTATTTTGCATATTACCGGTCCCTCAGTATTCAGTGTATTCTCTACAGCTTCCGCAATGTCCTCTTCTGTTTTTATTTCGAAAAATGGTATGCTGTATGCATTTGCTATTTTTTCTGTATCCGGCATAAATAAACCGCTTTTCTCATTACTTCCCACATAATGCCCATCGAAATTTCTTTCTTGCATGGTGGTAATGGCCGCATAACCACGATTATCAAAAATAAACATTTTTGCATCCACACCATTGGAAACTATGGTCTCCAATTCCTGAATATTAAGTTGGAAGCTACCATCTCCCTCAAAAACTATTACCTGCTTGTTACCATTAGCAAAATAAGCACCAACTGCTGATGGAAGGGCAAATCCCATAGAACCCATTCCCATTGAAGATATGGTCTTTTGTCCCTGTTTATGATTAAAAGCGATATGCCCGGCAGTATTACAACGGCTAGTAGATGATATTACTATCGTTGCATCAGCAGAAACATGTTTTGACACCTCATTGGTAACATGATAAAGATTAACCCCAGAATCCTTTTCTTGTTTCTCAGCCAATATTGGAAATTCTTCCTTTATTTTCTGACACCGTTTAACCCATGGCATATAATCAGCCGATAAAGACCTTGTCTTTAATTTTTTATCCAGAATATTTATGAAATCGCCAACATCGCCAACAATCGGATTAACATTAGACATTGAAAGCTTCTTTATTTCGTTTTCATCTATGTCTACAATGACTTTTTGAGCCCGAAAGGCGAAGTGTTCCTCATTAAAGGCCGTAATCATATTATCCAGGCGACTTCCCAAAACAATCAGCAAATCCGCATGCTGAATTATTAAATTGGAGTACCTTGGAGCCTGTAAGCCAGGACTCCCAAAAAACAACGGATCATCAGTACCTAAGAAATCCAAGGCTCTCCAAGTCGCCATGGTTGGGATATTATACTTCTTAATTATATCTTTTAGAATTTGATTATTAGTGGCAGCCTTAACCCCCTGCCCCACCAAAATCACAGGACGTTTAGCTTTTTCCAAGAGCTTTATTGTATTATCAACCTCCCGTGGTTCAATCATACTTTCTGAGGCATCGTCTGGTGAAAAGTGCTCCAACTCTTCAGGATTAATCTCCGCAGCTTGAACATCCAGTGGAATATCCAGCCATACTGGTCCCTTACGTCCATTCATGGCATAATACGCACATTTTTCCAGTTCATACAGTACCTTGTCCGGATTATCCAATAGAACTGCGTGTTTCATAACTGGCTTAGCCATGGAAATAATATCATTTTCCTGAGCTCCAAACTGACGAACATTTCTCAGAGAAGCAAAATCCGAACGTTTAACCTGACCACTTAAGAAAATAACCGGAGTAGAATCCACGTATGCTGCCGCTGCCCCAGTTAAAGCATTAGTACCACCGGGACCTGTGGTAACCAAACAACATCCCAATGTATCTCCATACATAGAATTTGCCTGGGCAGCAATAGAAGCAGCCTGCTCATGGTGACAACAAACGTATTTGATTTTGCTATTCCCCAAAGAATCCACCAAATGCATTATGCCACCACCAGAAAGCATAAATGCCGACTTCACCCCTTTTTCATACAAAAAATCAAACACAAAATCTGATAATTTCACCTTTATCCCCTGCCTCATCTATAAATTATTATTTCTTTCACAAAATATCCTCTACTCTATCTACCAGCTTCACCATTTTCTTATATGTTGTTGATTTCCAATCACCAAATCCATAGGTAACACCTATAAAATCAACGCCACAGTCCTCAGCTGCAGTGGCATCACCGGAGGTATCACCTACCATTACCACTTTTTTCTTATCCGTAACTTTGGACAAATCCATAGCTTTTCTGATTAAGTCAGCTTTTTTTAAAGTACCTTTCATATCAGCTCCGCATACCACTAGAATAAAGCCATCTAAGCTAAAATGCTTCACCAACTTTTGAGCGAACTGTTCCGGTTTATTAGTGGCGATAGCCATCTTTATATCATCATCTTGAAGTCTCTGACAAAGTGAAACAACGCCATCATAGAGATTGGCATTAAGAATTTCCCCTTGTTTATACTCCTGCCGAAATGCCTTGACCATTTCCTCCGCCTCTTGTTCAGTTACATCTGAAAGCCGCTCAAACGATGTTTTCAGCGGTGGACCAATAAATGCGTTTAAAACATCAACATCTGGGATTTCTTTGTTAAATAAATTCAATGTATATCGCACCGTATTTAAAATCCCCGGGGAGCTGTCTATCAATGTGCCATCCAAATCAAAAATATATAATTCGTATTTTTTCCCAACCATTTCAGATCTCTCCCTCACTATATTGCCTCATCAATATACATCTTATTGTTTTACAGCCTCAATAATAATCTTAGCCATATAATCAATCATTTCATCTGTCATGCCAGGATATACACCAACCCAGAAGGTGTTGTTCATAACAAAATCCGTAACTTCCAGACTTCCAGCTATCCTGTATGCATCTGTACCACGTATCTGATCAAAGGCCGGATGTTTAATGAGATTGCCGGAAAACAATAGTCTTGTCTGAACCTTATGATCTTCCAAATATTTAGTAATATTATTTCTGTCTAAACCGCTTTCAGGCCGAACAGAAATCAGGAATCCAAACCATGATGGATCGCTATTTTCCGCAGATTCTGGCAATATCAATTTGTCCTCTACGCACTCCAAGGCTTTTTTGATTCTCGACCAATTATGCTTTCGTCTTTCGATAAAACCAGGGAATTTCTTTAACTGCTCACAGCCAATAGCCGCCTGCATATCAGTAACTTTTAGGTTATAACCAAAGTGACTATATGTATATTTATGGTCATAACCAAATGACAGCTCTCCAAATTGCTTGTCAAAACGATGACCGCATACTCCATCATGACCGGAAGGGCAAATACAATCACGCCCCCAATCGCGATAAGATAAAATTAAGCGATGTAGCACAGGATTATCTGTGTACACTGCACCACCTTCACCCATGGTCATATGATGTGGCGGATAAAAAGATGATGTTCCGATATCTCCCCAGGTACCAGTGAATTTTGTCACGCCATCAATAGTATATTTCGTCCCTAATGCGTCACAGTTGTCTTCCACCAGCCAAATATTGTGCTTATCACAGAATTCCTTAACAGCTTTCAAATCAAAAGGATTGCCTAATGTATGGGCAATCATAACAGCCTTGGTCTTATTGCTAAGAGCCGCCTCAAGTTTGGTCACATCAATGTTGTACTGAGGAATAGTCACATCCACAAATACCGGAATGGCACCATACTGAAGAATAGGTGCAACTGTGGTTGGGAATCCACAGGCCACAGTAATAACTTCATCCCCACGCTTTATCTGTCTATCTCCCAGTTCTGGAGCTGTAAGCACAGAAAAAGCGATGAGATTGGCAGAGGAACCAGAATTTACCAAATGTGCATGCTTTACGCCAATCCATTTTACAAATTCCCTCTCAAACTCATCGGAAAATCTGCCTGTAGTGAGCCAAAAATCCAGCATGGCGTCAGTAAGAGCCTGCATTTCCTTTTCATCAAACACCCGGGAAGCGTAGCTAATTCGGTCTCCTTCCTTAAATGGTATCTTATTCTCCTTAAAATCATGGTAATATTTTGCCACCATGTCCTTTATCTGTTCTCTGGCCTCAGCCTCACTATTCCAGCTCATTTTACAGCCTCCAAAATTAATCTATTACCAAACCTTCCACGGAGCCCTACCACTATCCCACAGCTTTTCCAGCAATCGTTTTTCCAGCAAGGTATCCATACACTGCCAAAACCCCGTATGTTCAAAACTCTTTAGTTCTCCCTGTTCCGCTAGTTTTTGCAATACATCTGTCTCAAAAACCGTCTGGTCATCTTTTATATAATCAAATACACCCGGTTCCAATACCATATAACCAGCATTTATAGACGCTCCATCATCGGCAGCTTTTTCACGAAAGGCCCTAACCGTATTATCAAGATCAATATCCAATATCCCCTTTTGTTGACGCTGTTTTACCGCAGTTAATGTAACCATACCGCCCATTTTTTTATGGAAAGACTGCAAATCGGCAATATTTACATCACATACGCCATCACCATAGGTCATCATAAAAGTTTCGTCACCGATATAGTCCTTTATACGCCCTAAACGCCCTCCGGTCATAGTTTTATAACCAGTATCCACCACCGTCACCTGCCAAGGATCTGTCTGACGATTATGGACAATCATCTTATTGTCATGGCGAAAATCAAAGGTAATATCCGACATATAAAAGAAATAGTCCGCAAACCATTTCTTAATCATGTGCTGCTTATAACCGGCACAGACAATGAAATCATTATATCCATAATGACTGTATTCTTTCATAATATGCCACAAAATAGGCATTCCACCAATTTCCACCATAGGCTTTGGTCGATAATCCGACTCCTCAGATATTCTAGTTCCCATACCGCCAGCCAAAAGTACGACCTTCATAGGTATCCTCCTACTCTTCTAATTTTATATATCGTTAGTAATCTGTTTTTTCCTCGATTACAGCACCATCACTATGCTCATATATTACTGTCCTAAGCTTAGAAATATTAGAATCACCACTTATCGTATTAGAAATCAATATCCCGCTATACTTACCGTGCAGTTTGTTTGCTCCCTCAATTAAACCATCACATACCTCAATATTACAGTGGTGGTGCATCAATTCATAATCTAAATATTCATCTGTAAGATAATCCACCTTTAGATTTTTATCTTGAGAAAGTAAATAGCAAATATACATTAATCTGTTTCTTGCAACTATAAGAACGCGCTGGTTGGGCTTAATATACTCATTCAGCGCCACCAAACCCTGACTAATTGATTTATATAACCTGTCTCGAACATGCCACTTACTTTGGAAGTACGCAAAATTTTTATCCAGAAGAGCATTATATTTAATAATATGCGCTCTTTCCTCCTCAGGCGTTCTTTTCTTCACGAAAGAGCCACTGCCATAGTGATGAATAAAGGTATCCCGGCAGAGAATGAGTTTATAACCAGCTTGCATAATTCTAAAGCTATAGTCATCATCCTCATAATTCCCCGGTGTAAATCTCTCATCCAAACCACCAAGCGCCTCGTATATACGGTGTCTGAACATAAAGCAAAAACCCACCAGGGTAAAATGCATGGTCCACAAGGCAGGATTGCTATGATTGTGGCTTTCGGCAAAAGCCAATAGTTCATCTATATCTACCGTTTTATATGGCACAGGTATTTCTTGATGATTGGAACAGGAGTTGGTTACACAGCTTACTGCCCCAATATCATCACTGCTATAGAGAGCCTTAATCATCTGCTCATGCCAGCGGGGTGTTACGATAATATCGCTATTTAACAGCATTATCTCCGTACCTCTGGAAATCTCCATCCCCTGATTGCAGCCCTTGGGAAATCCCACATTTTCTTCGTTAAAAATACATTTTAGGTCATCCTGTTCCTGCAACCACTCAACAGAACCATCCTTGGAGCCATTATCAACTATAATTATTTCATAACGGCCTTCCTCTGTAAATGCCCTGATACTTTCAACGCAAGCCTGTATATAATCTATTGTATTGTAATTCAATATTACTATGCTAGTCTTCAAATCCATTGATAATTCCCCGTTTCCTAAAGTCCTCAATTAAGCTGGCTGAGGCATCGGCATGCTCTGCATAGTAAATTTCATCCTCTGGTAAATTTTGATAATCGTAATACCAAGGCAAATGGTGCGCCATATATTTACCTGTGGTACGGGCAGATACATATAAATTATAGTGCCGATAATTTCGATAAAGGGCAAAGGTCGTATCCACTGCGCCAAAATACACATTTTCTTCCATTTCATGCATGTAGAAACGCTTTTCATTTTCCTTAATCTTATTTGAATCAAAGAAGGTAATATCCTCTGTAATCAAGCCCAAACCAGCTTTCTTCAAAAATGGATATTTTTGTAAAATATTAAGTAAATGCAATAAAACGTCCTTCGGGCACTGCTCTGATGGTACCACATCAGAATCCGTATACACATAAGGAGTCTCTATATTGAGTTTTTCCAATACTCCACTTTCCCACAATGCTTTGTATCCCATATTATTGCCCAACATTAGGACTTGAACGCCAGAATTATTTTTCCCCAACATATCATAGTATACTAACAAGGGTTCATAGGTGGATGCATTATCCAGAATATATATACGCCTATAACCAGCCTTTAATAACCAGTCTACCAGTTTTTGCAAACATCCCAGACGATTAAAGCTATTAATAAAAATGGGAATATCCCAAATGTCCAAATCATCCGGAATATGCAAAGTAGACATTAATGGGCTTTCATTTATGGGCCAACTAGCACATGAAGACAAGTCTGTTCCATTATTAAGATTGTCATCAATAATATTAGCATTGAGCAGTACTTCCGCAAAGTTACTACGTTTCTTTAAAGCTTCTATATAGGCATCAATAGCATCCTGTATATTGTTTTTCTTCACTAAGAGATTGCCCAAATGAAAATATGCTATCTCATCTCCAGGAACCACCTGAAGATAAGAAATCAAATCATCATATGCTTTGTCATATTCTTTCAAACCATAGTATGCCAAACCACGATAGTAAAATAGATGAGGATAGCAGCAAAAAATTTGTTCACCATAACTGGCATATATTGCCAAACTGCGCAATGCCTCACGATAATTACATTGCTGCAAAAAGCACAAAGAATCCAAAAAATAGTGATTTAGCTCGTCACTATTTGTACTCAACGCTTTAGCAGCTAACCCTCCGGATAAAGCTATATTCACGCAGGTATTAGATGCAGCATCAGCAATTTCCCTAACTATACTATTAGAATATGGCGAAGATTCCCGTTGATAAAATGGTACTTCTTTAAGATCCGTTAAGGTCTGAAGTATAGTATCAGCATCAATATTCTTTTTATGAAAAAAAGGGAAAGAAAAGGGTTTTTCCGAATATTTATTCAAAAAATCACCGATAACCGGAAATCTGCCAATATCACTCCTGATTATGATTTTCCGCAAATCCCTTACTTGCTTACCTACGCCTTTCCCTTCAACCATTTTAAAGCTCCTTTATTGACTGTAACAAAGCAAAGTCAAGCATTGGCAAAGCCTTAGCAAAGCCCAAGGCTTTTTCTTTATCCTTCATGGCCACACAAACATAGGCAATATTTCTCAATACAAACGGATCGCCACTATCCATTTCTAATGCCTTCTTTAATAGTGTCAAGGCACCGGCATAATCATCACCTAAATACAACCCAGATGCATAATTATTCAGAGTTTTTATTTTTTCCCGCATTGATATATTGCTGGACATAACCTTATTCAGGAATTCTGTCACATTTTCATTGATATCATCGGATTCAGTAACCTCAGGGTCAACAGCATTTATTGCTGTTATTGACTCAGCCATGGTTGTAGAAGGTTTAGGCACCTCCTGTGCTGGCTGCTGGCTGACCTGCTGTCCCTTGCTCTTATGCAGCAGCTCCTTCAAGCGGTCAACAGCAGCCTTGGCCTTTCCCCTGGTATTTTCTACATTTACCTGCTGAGGTGGCACCTTCTCTTCACAATTCTCCTTTAAATAATCCACTAAAGCCGGGTACTTTGCCATAGCCTCATTCATATTAAGGTTATAGCATTTCACTATCTCCTTAAAATCATCTTTGTCCTTATCAGACATAGCTGCCTGCTGGTTCTCAGCCACAAAATTCAATATTTTTAGCCCCTGTTCCCAATCATCCTGCATAACACAAAGCCGAAACAATAAAATTCTTGCCCCAACATTTTGTGGATTAAAAGTCAATGTATTGTTAACCCAATTTGTTGCCCGCTCATAATCTCCCAACATAAAATAGCAGTTAGCCCCCATAAGCATAACCTCAGGGTCCATTTTTTTATGATTGGCAATTTCTGCCATGGTATCAATAGCTTCCCCATATTCCTTGGCAGTGTACTGCTCCTTCATTTTCTTTTTCAGAGCTATCAACTCATTCACTACAGCAGTTTCCTTCTTTTTCTTTTTATTATTATTGATTTTATTTTTAAAGCTCCCCATATTAGCGGCCTCCCTTAATTGTTAGAAATTTTTCCTTGAATATATATACTTCCACAGAAATATCTATTTTCCTGCAAGAATTGCTTCATAAGACGTTTCCAGCTCTTCCAAATACTTTTTACCGTTCATAATTGGTGCCGACTGCATCATTTTTCGCAAATTCTTATGGAGTACATCCAAAAGTTCAGTATCTTGAGCTAAGCCTACTGCCCGATCTATATAATCATTTATATTGGATACCGCCAACTCCCCAAGGCCAGTATTATTTAATATGCTTAAACCAAAGCGGGAGCCCCTCCTTTTCCCATATAGACTAATCACCGGCACTCCCATATACAAGGCATCACAGGTGGTGCCACCGCCAGGATAAGGATAGGTATCCAGGGCAATATCCACGTCAAGATACCGATTCATATAGGTATTGGTAGCAGGTTCCAAAGTAATACGATCTATATCCAGTTCCAATTTTCGTAGTCTTTCCCACACCATATCACAGGCAGATTTTCCCACCAACAACTGAGACTTCAACAGCAAATTAGAGTTAGGTACCCTTGCCATAATTTCCTTCCAGGCCAATAGCATTTCATCGGTTATCTTATGATAATGATTAAACACCCCAAAGGTTATATACCCCTTTTCCCGACATGGTGCTCCCTGAGGCGTACGCACATCATTACGCCCGGTATAGCAAAATTGACTTGTAAGATACAACGGCTTTTCCGTTATATTACTTAAATCCGGATCAATGTATCTATCGGTAATTAGGTAGTCCACACATTCAAGTCCCGTACTCTCCATCCAGCCCAATCCTGAAATCTGAACGGTAGCTAACCGGGAGCCCAATGCTGCTATACCACTGTTGGCACTATGCCCGGCCAAATCCACCAATATGTCTATTTTCTCTCTTTTTAACCGTTCAATTATCTTCGGCCAAGACATTTCCGAAGCATCTAGCCAGTTATCCACCAAGCCCTTTAAATGCTCTGTGTACCCATCCTGCTTTTCCGTAAGACTTACACAGGTAACTTTAAATTTAGAATGGTTGTAACTATGGAGCATGGTGTAATAAAAAGAAAACATAACATGCTGACGAAAATCTGGTGATATATAAGCTACATGAACTTTAGATCTTTTAGTTTTTTCCCCATCCTTATCGAAAATTAGCTCGTCAGAAGATGATAGGCTGTTTCCCAATTCATTTATGTCTGCCAAGCGCCTCCGAACTTTTTCACAATCATCACTGCGATTAAGGATTCCCATTAAAGCCGAGCCTTTTATACCAAATTTTCCATATACGTTATCCACATATTGAACTGCTTTATCATAAGCAGCCACTGATTCATCCATATAACCTAAATCGTAGCTTCTGGAACCATAATTCATCCACAGACGACGCTGAAAATCCTTGGCTCCCTTATCATCTTCCTTTGCCAACAAATCAAGAGCGTGTTTGCTTTCCTTCCAGGCCTCCACAAAATCCAGCTTCCCCTGTAAAATATCACTTAACAGGCTAGTAGCTTCAACCAAATACTTTTTTTCAGCATCCTGTTCAATAACTATACGGCACCAAGCCTCAGCCTTGTCATAATCCGCTCCTTTATAGTTGTCAAAGCTATAATTTAAGGCCTCCTTTACTGATGGATGCTCCGTTGCGGGCAAGCTTTCCACATATTTACTCCAAATCTTCTCATAAGCAGTTTCCAGATCCTTCATATAAAGACCGCTATCCATAAGAGGTGACTTCTCCATCATGCCGCGAAGGCCAAGATGCAGATTATTGATTATTTCTTTGTCTCCAGCCAAGGCAATTGCTAAGTCAAAATAGGCCTGCTTATTATAAACTACAAATTCTGATAACCCAATGTTTTCCAACAGACTGCGACCAAACCGCTCGCCATGGCTGTTGCCACTGAGAGTAATAACCGGAACGCCCATATACAGGGCATCACATGTTGTACCTCCACCTGGATATGGAAAAGTATCCAGGGCAATATCCATATCCAGATATTCCTGTAAATACTCCTTGGAAAACCCCCGTAAATCAATGCGATCTCGCCATTCCCCCGACTGTACATCTATACCAAATTTAGCCAGTCGCTGACAAAATAGCTTGTAGCCATAATCATCATCAAAAAGATCTCCCTTTAGTAGCAGACGGGATCTTGGTACAGCCTTCAAAATATCAGTCCACAGCTCCAGCACCTCATCGTTTATTTTGCGAATGGCATTAAAGCTGCCGAAGGTAATATACCCCTTTCCCATACAAGGAGCTGGTCCCGTAGCCGGAGCCTCATAAAGGGGCGCGTAGCAAAAATGGGAATGTTCAAGACTAATAAAGTCTTCTACAAAGCACTCTGGATCTGAAGCTAAGTATTTATCCGAAATAAAATAATCCACGGCCTTTAACCCGGTGGTGGCAAAATACCCAATACCACTCACCTGCACTGGGGCTGGTTTATAGGCCATTACTGGTAAGTCACTTCCCTTGGTATGTCCCGCCAAATCTACCAAAATATCAATTTTATCCTTATAGATAACCCGGGCTGCCTCCTCAGCCTTCATACCGCTAATATTGCGCCAATTATCAGTCATCTCCTTTATTTCTTCACTGTAATTATCTTCATTTGGGTTATTATGATAGCAATATACCTCAAAATGTTCCTTATCATAATTGGCCAACATTACCCAGCAAAAACGTAATACCACATGGTATCGCAAATCAGGGGAAATATAGCCTATACGGATTTTTCCCACCGGCTTCTTTTTTATGGCCTCCAGCTGATATTTTGACTCATGGTCAAACAGGGGCAAATTCTTAAACAAATCATTATAGCCAATATGGGCAGCATAATACTCATCTGGCTTATTATGCACGAGATGAAGATTAAACAGAAAATTACTATAGTTTGTGGTCTTTAAATCCAAAGAGCAAGCTGTTTCCATGGCCTGCCAATCACTATCCAGGGCCTGCTTATACATACCATAATTACTATATAATATTCCTAAAAGATTATAGATTTTTTCGTATACTTCCCGAGGACTGGTATCTTTATGAGTATTGGCAAAAGTCAATGCCTCCTGTCCCATTTCCAGAGCTTTTTTCATTTTTTTCTGTTTTAGTAAAAGTCTGGCTTGTAAAAATAAACCATAGCCGGTAGTTGGCTGTTTCTCCATTTTTGTGGCCAATTTAACCGCCTCATCCAAATTATCGCTTTCAATGAGAAAGGCCAACTGTATTGACAAGGCAAAAATTATAAGATCCTGCCAACGCTTTTTTTCAGACTCACGCAGCAATTTTTGGGCCTGATTATATGCCTCCTCATATTCCCCTGCATTAATCAAATTATTTATTTTGTCTCTTAATGCTTGTCCCTGCTTTATATTCATATATCATACCAGCCTTGTAATTAATTCCATTGCTTCACAGTAAGCCATATAATTATCTGCTTGTCGCAAATACTCAATATTTCTTAAACTATTCTGATATTCATTGTACAGTGTCATTAATGCCTGTTTATAACTATCCTGACTCGTTATAAACTTACTTTGCTCATAATATGAGGTAATAAGTTGCATCCATTCCAAGCGACTTAACAAAATAATCTCTGGCCTTTGCCCCTCCTGATTACCATGACGGCGATAGAAGCTAAGGGGCTGTTTAAAAATCAGGCAATGGCCCTTTTCCATGAGCTCACACCACATGACCACATCAGAGATAGTTTTGTATCCCTTGGCTTCGGCCTGCCAATAGTGATGTGTCAGGTCCTCCCGCCTAAATAACACTGCTGATGGCTCCCCAATAAGATTTTGGGTAGTCAAAAGCATTTGGGCAGCCATGTCTTCCCCGTAAAAATAGCCATATTCCTGTTCTTCAGGGATTGGTACATTTATCACACTGTCCGATTTAACTAAATCGTCATTTTCATCCACTACCCCACGAATCGATGACACCAGGGTAACTCCTGAATTATCTCTCAGTATTGGCACCATCTTGGAGAGTTTATCTGCCGTCAATAAATCATCATCCATACACCACTGCAGATACTGCCCCTTAGCCTGTTTCTCAAAAGGGGCAAAATTCTCTGTCTTGGTCTTGGCCTCTTTATTGTGGAAATAATGAAGATTAACCACCCCGCTATATTTTTCCATTAATACTTGGGTATCCTCATTGGTACTGTTATCATTTACTAAAATTTCCACATTGGGATATCTTTGGTTTATGGCACTCATCAGGGTACGCTCGAAGAGTTCAGGTCGGTTATAGGTAGGTATCATTATACTTACCAACGGCATACTATCCTCTGGAAATTTTATTTTGTCTAATTGACTCCTTAGACGATAATCTTTCAATCTTTTTAATATGTCACTATTGTCTTTTTTACTCTCTAAAAGATTGTCCTGGTATGTCTTTGATAAAAGAGTAGAAATATATCCATCCTTAGGGAATTCCTCCATATTATAAGCACTTAGAACCCCTAACTGACATAAGGACTTATATTTTCGCCCCAGTTTTACAGTAGCACTTTTAAATTTTTTCCCTACCATATAGGCATAGGCCAATTCCGTTCCCCTTAGTCCCTTAGCATAATAAGCAAGAACGCCTGGACTGCCAGCGCCCTTCAAAGCATCAAGAATAAACCTACCGTCCAGTTCCCTGTCATATATGGAGTTCAACAATTCAATGAACTCAACATCCTCATTTCCGACAAATATTCGACACAAACCACGCAAAGCCCCTCTTTGATACTTATGCTGTTTTAATGCCATATAAAAATAATCCGCTGCTTTTCGCTTGTCATTTTTCAGCGTATGTATATAGCCCAAACGCTCGTAGGCATATGGCAAAAAACCTCGGGAGGTATCTGATGCACCTACTCCTTGGGCCATTTTTTTCTTTAACGGCTCACGTAATTCCAACCCCTTAAGTAGGTATTTTTCGGATGTAATATAGTCACCCTCCCGTTCCCAAACCATTCCCCGTACAAAAGAGAAAAATGGCTCCTCAGAGAATTTTTCCTCTGCTTCATCCAGCTTGGCCAATACTTCCTCATAGGGCTTGCCCACATTATACATGGACATAGTAATAACTTCATAAAAATGAGCAGGAGCACTCAACATCTTAAGGTTATTGTCAATACACTTTTGTCCATAATAAAGCACCTTATCATGATTGCGTAAAGTATTATACGCATCCATGAGATAAGGATATAGCCGTCTTTTCTCTTCTGGCGTTTGTGCCTTGTCCAATTCCTCCAGCATCATAGGTAAATTTCTGTCAACCTTCGATCGCACTATACTGCTGGAATAGCCCGTATGCATTATCTCAATTTCACTGGCAAATACCATTCGTTTGTTTCCCCGACTATTTTCCAGCTGTTCATGGATGGCCCCCTTATATCTAATGTATGGGCTTCTGCGAAAAATTCTCGGCAATAAAAAGGTATTGACTATCTTATAATCATCATCTTCATTAACATCCAGCAAACGGCATAATAGGGCGGCCACTGACTTATCCTTGTTAAAACGCTCTAGCTCCTGATGCAATTTTTCCTGTGTTTCTTGGGTAAAGCTCTCATCAGCATCCAGAAACATAATCCAATCTCCAGTGGCCTGTTCTATAGCATAATTTTTTGCTGCGGCAAAATCCTTTATCCATTCAAAATAAAACAGCTTTGCTCCCGCTTCTTTGGCCAGCTTTACCGTATTATCCGTAGATCCCGTATCCACTACGATAATCTCATCGGCCAAAGCACCATTGCATTTTAACCAACGAGGTATATTTTTTTCTTCATTTTTTACTATTACACAGGCTGATATTTTAAATGACATTTTTCATCGCCTCCTGGCACCACAGCTTATATGTATCAGTTTTCTTGTTATTTACGGCCAAGTCAAAACATTCCATTGCCTTCTGATACTGACCAAGGCCATAATGGCATATACCAACATTTTGCCAGTATTCTTCCGTTCGAGATGTTGATTTCTCTGGTAGCTGCTCGTATAAAGATAAGGCTATTTCATATTTTTGAATGTCCATTAACTTATCAGCAACTTCCACAATTTTTTCTTCTGCCTCATCTGCTGTTTCAGAAAAAACTCCCAACATATCTAAATACTTCTTAGCTACATCCTCGGTTGCAAAGGCTACTACTTCTAACAAAATTGTTTTATAGGCTTCAAAACAAGCCTCTATTTCACCCTTGTCCGGCAAATTATGGAAATATCTAACCAATGTTCGCATTTTTTCAGGTAATATGTCCGCATAAGAATCATTGTAATCTTCCAATAAGCAGACAGATAGAGACGGAATAATCTCAGCTATTTCCTTCATGGATTTATTGTATATTTTCCCATATTCCTTTTCACTAATTAAAGCATAATAGTCTTCTCCCTGAAAATGGGCTGCCAGTTCTGGAAAACCATTTGTCCCAAATATACTGCTCAAAAGATCTCCGCTATTTTCCAGCTTGTCATATATTGCTGACAAGCTCGATAAAAACTCTTCATGCAAACGCCCCTGATATATATCTGCCCAGTAGCAAAGCGCTTTGTCATACCATGGATTGATATGTAATGCCTTTATAAATTTTTCTTCCGCCTTCTGACTATAACCTGTTTTATACAGGCAGCGGCCCCAAGTGGCATAAAATTCATGTAGAACAGACAAATAATTACTGGATACATCATTATTTCCAGAATTATTGTATTCGTTTATGATATTTTCTGCCTTTTCAAACCACTTAACGGCCTCATGGAACTTTTTGTCTTCAAATAACAATATGCCTTTCCTAATATAGAAATCAGGAATTTGTGGAAATAGCGTTATGCCGTTATCAGCAAGCACCATTTTATCTTCAGTGCTATAGTCCAGCTCCTCCATAGAATTAAGAGCCAACCAATATATATCCCCCTGTAATCCCATGGGCTGATAATCTGACTGAATGGCCAGCAAGGCATTATCCAATGCCTTCTGATAGTCCTTCAAGGTAAAATAACATTGTGCCAGATAATAATACAGTTTTCTAATATCCTGACCTTCTTCTATATCCAGTAATAATAGCTGTAAATTACGTTTTGCCTTAGCATAGCTAATATTTCTAGAATATCCTGTATGATGTATGAGTAGTGATTGAGGTGCTACCCTGCTGTTTAAGCAAGCAATATCTTTATTATTCAGAACAATACTTTCATGTATACGTCCCTCATAGTGAATTCCCGCCAAGTTGCGGAAAATTCTTAAAGAATTAAAACTATTTATTACGCCGTTATTATCATCCTTGTCTACATTGGCCATAGGCACAAAAACTATCTGGAGTTCTTCTTCGCTATTTATACTATATATGTAACCTTTGACAGATTCAGGATTTACAAAGATTTCATCCGCATCAGTAAATACAATCCAATCCCCTGTGACCTCGGCTATGCATTGATTTTTAGCAAATGAAAAATCATCCTGCCACATAGATTCCACCAGGACCATAGGAATATCAGGATTTGCATCACTGAATTCAGCTATTATCTTCTTGGTATTATCTTCCGAGCCAGTATCGTTAATGATAATTTCATCGGCAAATACACTGACGTTTTCCAGCCAATCCCTAATATTTCCTTCTTCATTTTTAACAATAACGCAGGCTGATATTTTTATATTTGGATGCTTTGCTGCCATTTTTTCCATCTCCTGTTGGCGTTTTTCCATCAATGGTATCATTTCCAGTGACAAAAGGCATGGTTCTAAACCGTCATAATCTTTAAACAACGATATTGCTTTATTCATCTCAATATTTGCTTCCTGAAATCGACCAAGCTGATACAGGCATTCGCTATACTCAGCGTGAAAATCCGGCAACTCAGGAAAATCATGTACTCCCTTTTGCACCAGTTGCAATCGCTTATTTTTCCCTTCCGGACTGTTATCCTTGGCATAATAACTCATCAGTCCCCGATAGCTCCGAGTTGCATAGGTAATACTCTGGCGGCCCCGCTCCACATCCAGCCAGCCATAATGTAATGCCTGCTCCATATCTCCTAGGCCTGCATAGGCCTCATACAAATAGGTGTAGTATCTCTCTTCCGGTTCCCCAGCGGCAATAGCTGCCTGCATCAAGGCCAAATTACGGCGACACTTTTCCTGGGATAACCCTGCTCTATAGCCAGTATGGTCAATGGTCAATAAATCCCCACTGACCCGCTGCATGTCCGCAAGGTGTTCTTGCCCCACATGAAGCATTTCATGGATCCGCCCCTGGTAATTTAAGCCGGGAATATTCCGCACAATTCTCAAAGCATAGAACTCATCCTGAGCCTTCCCTGTATCCTTGTCATAATTAATCATGCGAATAAGCAATCCTTGGGTATGGGGGACAGCCTGCTCAATAACCGCCCGGATATTTTGTCTGGTATTCTTGGAAAAGCTCTCATCCGCATCCAACAGAATCAGCCAGTCTCCAGTAGCCTTTGACAGGGCCAAATTCCGAGGAACAGAAAAATCATCCTGCCACTGTTGATAAAACACTTTCCCCCCGTAGGCTTTAAACACATCCACCGTGTTATCCGTAGAACCTGTATCAACCAAAATCAGCTCGTCCACGGTGTCCTTTATGGACTCCAGTGAACGAGCTAGATTTTTCTCCTCATTTTTGGCAATATACACCCCAGAAATTTTCATGTTACCCGGCTCCCGTCTTATTTCTTACTTACTATTATACTGCACTAATATTGATTTTTCCTTTTCTCCACGGGGAAAATATCAAAAAAAGAGCCGCTCCGAAGAGCGGCCCAATTTTTATGGTTGTTTTAAATTGTGACTCTACTATCCAATTCCAATTACTGGAGCAAGCTGAGTACATTGGAGCTGCTCTGGTTAGCCTGAGACAGCATGGACTGTGCAGCCTGAAGCAGAACATTGTTCTTAGTGTAGTTAGTCATTTCCTTAGCCATATCAGCATCACGGATTACGGACTCTGCACTAGTTACATTCTCGCTAGCAGTAGTCAGGTTAGCCTGAGTGTACTCGAGACGGGATTCTGCGGCACCAATAGAAGTCTGCTGATCCAAAGCCTTCTGAATAGCTGCATCAAGAGCATTGATAGCTGCATTAGCCTTCTCCTGGTTACCTACGGACAGAGTAGAACCGTCCATACCCTGGAGGCCAAGAGCAGTAGCCTTCATATCAGTGAGACCAACATTGATGGACTGAGCTGCCTTAGTACCAATCTGGAGAACAATGGAGTTATCCTCAGACTTGTTCTGAGCACGGATAGACTCACTAAATGCATCAAGGGAAGCATTAGCAGACTTGTTTACATTACCAGTGTTGTCAGTAATGTACATGGTGAAGCCGGCAATCTGGCCCTCAATACCACCAGACTTAGCTGTAATGGTAACAGCACTCTCACCGGAAGCGGTGTAAACAGCATTGCTATTGCCATCAAGACCAATCTTGGAAGTGTTGGTATCGTTAACAGTAAGAGCACCAGTAGTCAACTGGCTAATTGCAGTACCAAGATCAGTAGTACTTACCTGCATGGAAGAAGTATAGGTCTTACCATCCTTTACCCAAGAAACAGTTACGGTGTCAGTGCTGTGAATGTTCAGCTTGTCACCATTACGAGCCCGCAAATCAGTCAACTTAGTATCAGTTGCAGTATCAGTGCGTAAGCTCTGATTGGTCATTGCAGTAGTGGTCTGATTGGTCTTCTTGTTGTGAGAACCATCTACCAGGTACTGGCCATTGAAGGTAACGTTGGCATTGTCATTGATCTGGTCAATAGACTGATCCATTTCCTTCTGGATAGTAGCACGGTCAGCATCAGTGTTGGTGTCGTTGGCTGCACTTACTGCCTTTTCCTTCAAAGTCTTCAGGATTTCCACAGTAGAGCTTACAGCACCCTCGGCAACCTTCATCATAGAGCCACCGTTCTGAGCATTCTGATTTGCCTGATCCAAGGAACGGATCTGAACGCGCATTCTTTCGGAAATAGCATAACCGGAAGCGTCATCAGCTGCGCTGTTGATCTTCATACCGGAAGATACTTTCTCCAAACTCTTTTTCAGAGCGTTAGTGTTCTTGTTCAGAGTGTTCAGAGTGTTAATTGCGGACATGTTGTTCTTTACAACCATAGCCATGATAAATTCCTCCTTGATATAAATACATTTTCAGGCATCCTTGCCTGATATTGACCTGTGAACCAGATTATCATTGATATAACCTTAGCTCACTTTCATCTCTCTGATTATAATATCGGGAGAGATGCTTTGCAACTTAAATATTTTTTTAAAAATATTTTAATAACCTCACCCGCCCTACGGGCACCCTCCCCAACGACGCGAGTGTAATGAGCTAGTCCCTTTAGGGGAGGGCAAGAAAAAAGGCCGGTCAAAGACCGGCCCAATTTTATGGTTGTTTTTACTGGAGCAAGCTGAGTACATTGGAGCTGCTCTGGTTAGCCTGAGACAGCATGGACTGTGCAGCCTGAAGCAGAACATTATTCTTAGTGTAGTTAGTCATTTCCTTAGCCATATCAGCATCACGGATTACGGACTCTGCACTAGTTACATTCTCGCTAGCAGTAGTCAGGTTAGCCTGAGTGTAC
>Ga0256405_10002463_pt1 | contig 42447 bp, 33 predicted proteins | sample RumenRJG_02DNA_FD_189096 | JGI IMG/M metagenome (GOLD analysis project Ga0256405, IMG submission 189096) | Bovine rumen microbial communities from Lethbridge, Alberta, Canada - RJG_02 | ecosystem: Host-associated > Mammals > Digestive system > Stomach > Rumen | place: Canada: Alberta... | reverse complement strand
AGCATCCTGTTGGTCTCACTCACATATATAATAATGGTATATACGGACATGAACAATACAATGAAGAAAGGCGGTCGTCCAAGACTGCTGAATACTGAGAAGAAAAAATACAAACTGCCCCCTGTCCGTTTAGGTACGGTTGACTATGTGACGGTGAAAAACCGTTCCAAACAAGCCGGGCTGACGTTGACAGAATACCAACGTCAGATGGTACTACATGGTCAGGTCGTTGAACGTGTCAGTGCTGAGCAGATGGAACTCTATCGTCAGCTCGCAGGCATGGGAAACAACATGAACCAGTTGGCCCATCAGGCAAATAAGTATGGCTATTATAAGGATGCAGAAATGTATCATAAGAATGTCATGCATGTAAACAACCTTATCAAAAAGATATTGTATGATGGCAAAGATAACTAAAGGACGTGACTTTGGCGGCGCAGTTCGCTATGTCACCCAAGACAAAAAGGATGCGAAGATCCTGGACTCGAAAGGAGTGTTGACTACGGACAAACAGTCCATCATCAACTCTTTCCGTCTGCAGAGTCAACTCCGTCCGGATGTCAAGGTGATGGTTGGTCATATCTCTCTCGACTTCTCTGTTGAAGATGTTGACAGAATGAGTGATGATTTCATGGTTAAGATAGCACAGGAGTATATGCAACGGATGAACATCTTGAACACGCAGTTTATGATAGCACGTCACTATGATCGTGAACACCCTCACTGTCACATCATTTTCAACCGCATTGGCAACAATGGCAAGGTAATATCAGATAGAAATGACAGAGTACGGAGTGCAAAAATCTGTAGGAGTCTGACCGAGAAGTATCACCTTCATTTGGCAAACGGCAAAGAGCATGTGCATCGTGACAGACTTCGTGGAGCCGATGCCGTGAAGTATCGCATTTATGATGCTTTGGAAGCAACCGTTCCAAAATGTAGAAATTGGGATGAATTACGCACGGCCCTTGCTAAACAGGGTATAACGGTCTCTTTTACCTGCCGTGGAACGACAAAAGACATTCAAGGTGTTGTCTTTGAAAAGGAAGGACTCCGTTTCAATGGTTCCAAGGTTGACCGTAAGTACAGCTTTTCCAAGATTAGTGCAGCCTTACGTCAGAATGAAATGCGCCAAAGAGGGGAAACCGTTAATGGCAATTTCGGTCAAGGAGATTATTATGATTACGGGAGCCATTCGCAGCGAAAGAATTCTCGGAACGGGCAGAATTCGTTTGAAAACGATGGTCATTCCTATGACCCGGAGCCTTTTGGCAGTTCCCATTCAGGTACTTCTGTTGCCAGTAATCTACTAACAGACGTAGCTTCAGGCGTAACAAATGCTGCTGGTGCTATTGCTTCTGGCATTGCCAACGCTATGATGGCAACTCCTTCTGAACCAAGTGTTTCTCCTGGTGGAGGTGGTGGCAATAGTAGTTCTGATGACCTTGCCGATGATGAGTATATTGATGAATATGGTGTACGTCGCAAAAAGCGTCGCGGCATGCACCGATAGAAATAACAACAAACAAAAATACAAAAATATGGATACATTCGACAAAATTGAAGCTATGCTCGCAGAATTACTCGAGCAGGCAAACGACCAGAAAAAGAATTCTGGCAAGTTGAGTAGTAAACTTGATGGTATTGACGGCAGATTGAGTAATCTTGAGGCCGTCAGTGCTAGTCCGCAAGTTCCAGAGAGTGTTATCACCTTGGCTGACCACGACAAGAAGATGGGTGAAGTTCAAGGTCAGTTACAGAAGTGGTATGGTTGTTACGAGAATTACAAGCAGTTGTACGAAAAGCTTCAAGCTGAACAACCTTATTGGGCTACAAAAGAATGGCCCATCAAGGCATTCCGTTGGATTCATGACAAGCGTCACCAATGGATATGGATTGTCTATATCCTGTTTACCTTGATTCTCTCGCTGTCAATCTGTAATTCTGTTTTTCAGCGAAGGAAGATCATTGAACTTCAGGATACGCAGATGAAGTACCGTTTCATCAAGGCAATAGGCGCAGCACCTAAAGAAGTGCAATTCCTTGAAGATGCATACGAACGGCATTGGGTGGACAGACTAGACTACATTGAGGGTACAGTCTCAGACTATGAGAAAGCCCTGAAGCACAAGGCAGACAGCATAGCCAGGGCAGAACGCGAGAAGTTGGAGCGGTTCTAACTGCCGCTCCACTTTCTCAGAATAGTAAACTAACATTTATGATTTATAACAAAATAGTAAAGTCATGAAATCTAAGAAGAACATAATTATTGTTTTCGCCAATCAGAAGGGCGGAGTGGGCAAGTCCACGCTCTGCATCCTTCTGGCAGACTATCTGTCGTATTGGAGAAAAGATGTCTGCATAATAGACACTGATCTCCAACAGTCTGCCACCTTGCAACGTGAGCAAGACAGGCAGACCTTTGGGGAGGATGAACCTTATAGCATCCAGTCGTTTGAGGTCAGCGATCCCAAGACGATGCAGATGCTGATGGAGAATGCGCAGTCACAGGACGGCTTCGTGCTGTTTGATGCCCCTGGCACCATCAAGGATGACGGACTGGCCCCAATGTTCATCTATGCTGACTATATCATCTGCCCATTTGAGTATGAATCGAAGTCGTTGTCTTCAACCAGAACTTTTATTCAGGTCATCAACCGCCTTCGTCAACTCAATCCGCAGATGAATGCCCAGATTTATTTTGTTCCTAACAAGATAGATGCCAGAATGGGAACACGTGAAGAGTTGGAATTATGGAAACAAACGGATGTAGAGTTTGCACAAAGTGGAATCGTTGCCCCACCTGTCGGTTATCGGGCGCAGATGAAACGAGTCAACACCTACAATGTTCCGCTTCCTTTGAAACATGCTGTCTATGAGAGTTTTCGATTTATAGTGAAATCTATTCTGCGATAATGTGAGTCTGTTACAAATAGCAATTATTGTTATGGGAAAGAAAAAGTTCAGCATAGAATTGCCAAAGGGTGGTTTGAGCAATCTTGCTAAGCAGACGGTCTGTAAGCCACACCAAGAGCCATCAGCGGATGCCACAGAATGGCAACGATTTACCCACTATCTTGACGAGTTCAAAAACGTATCAGAACATGGTGAGTGTGTCTGGCTACTGAAAGAGGTGAAACGTGAGGTTGAGCGAGTAAAGTTCGAGTCAAACTCCAAACTGAACATCCGCCAGTTGGTAAATGCCATCATCCTTGCTTTCATCAAAGAGCATAGTGATGAACTGAAGAATATCCGGCCTGGATAATTATGGAAAAGAGGGCTAACGGAATAGTTACAGATCAATCATACAAAGTACTCAAAGTCTTATTTAAAGACTTTCTCAAATTGCTTGTCAATTTCCTTTGTTATTTCATCGGAAAGTTCTGTCGCAATTTCATCAATTTTACTTTGAGACAGGAGCCTATTATCATTATCATAAATAGACGAATAGTAATTATAGATATAACTTCCCATAATCTTATATGTTAAAATAGTTATCAAAGAATTGAGGATTATATTCTGGTTTGAAATAATGTTTTCGATTTATCCAAACAAAGCCATCACCTTTAGAAATTACAGCTACGTCTACAGGTCCTCCAACGGTTTCTTCATGTGGTGACATTCGTCTTACTAATGACGTAAGAGAAATAAAGCTTTCTGCCATGTTGGCCATATCTTCTTTCCCCAAATTCGCTACAGTTCCTATAAGTTGTTTAGTATACTTTTCAAACATTTGTGTTTTGATACTATTGTTCATTCTAATCACAAAAGCATCGTTGTCAAATTTGTTAAGTTCGTCTATTAAACCTATATATTGGGGAGAACTTTGAACAATTTTCTTCACCTTATTTGTATATGCTGTAACGGAATTTTTGACGATTTTTTCTATAATTTCTCCGAATCCAGGATACATTCCTCCCATAATCGTTTGAATAACATCGTCTTGTGCAAAAGGAGCAATGCATGCATTATTACTGTCCGATATATTGCAAGTCCTATCATTTTCAACATAATATTTTAATCGTCCATCTGCAAAAAGCGATATCCTTAATGCAATAATAGTAGGATAAATATCCTCTTCTCCATATCCAGTGAATACAAGACCTGTAAAAGCTGTAATAGCAAATTTCGAGCGAAGATAGTTATAACAACACTCCTCAAACCATTCCCTTTCAGTTAAAGGTATTACCATAGGAATAGGAACCACATTGCCTTGGAATAGGGTATCAAATTCTTTTTTAGAATATTTCCGGAAATCATCTAAAGTATAATCCTTATAATTATCACATAAATCCTTGCTCAATGAAGTCGTGTTAATTTCTTCTATCTCCCTTTTGATCATTAAGATTATATTAGGATCAGACGGATTAAATTGGACTCTTTGATCACATGCCTTTTTGAAAGCTCTGTCAAAACATGTTTTATATAAGAAATATAACTGAAAGAAAACTGCATTATGTTGAGCATCGTCTGTTAAAAGATAATTTTGCTTATAGAGATAATTTATGAAATCCTCGATATAATCAATTATATGGGGTTTAGCAGAATTACCAAGTTGTTTACGATATTGTTTTATTATAATCTCCCATGGAGTTCCCATAAAGTCTGCTGCATTATAGGTCATTATGCCTACTGGATGATACTTCGACAAAGTAAAAATCTTGTTTCCACTATTCACAACTTTATGAGTATCTCCCATAGTAACGGCACTATCTGCAGCAATTGCCACAGCATGCTTATTGAGAACTCCAACAATAGCAGTCATAATTAATATTTTTTAAAGATGTCCTTACACTTCTATGGCACAAAGATACATGTTTATTCTCAATAAAATTAGTTTTCTCCATTAAAAAAGCATAAATGCATATAATTCACAATAAAAATGCTCAAAATGAGTATGTAAAATGCAGATTATCACCTTCAGACGGTTAAATTTGATTTAAATTACACCTTATTATATATGAATAAGGATTTATTTTTGTACCTTTGCAGATGTTCCCACGCAGATGCTTTGCCTTAGGGTGGAGCGGATGGGATGGGGATGACATCATGGACATAGGCGTTTTCTGACGCCTTGGTTTTGACGGCTTGAGAATCTCGCAAATTCAAAAACTGTTCGTTAAAAACAAGGCAACGGGGACGCCCCTTAGGGTGTTTATAGACAGCAAGTAATGTTTCCGTATAGCAGCATGTCTGCTAATGTGGACTGTATGAAAGCTTTTCCTATATTCATTCTGCGTGGGGCTTTCTGCGTTGCTCGTTTCTACGAACAGGGCAATGCGAGAGCCTTCAGGCCGTGGAACGGGCAATAGGACTGGCTCCACGTTTTTTATGTCCACAGGTGTAGAACAGATTACTAACCCGCAGCCTTTAGGGAGCCTGGCAGCACATTAACAGAATGGTGGTGACAGGCAATAGTACCAGCATACAACACATCGTTGAGTATTTGCAGCAAGCGACCCGCAATCGCTTGGTGTTTTGCCATGAGCCTATTGAAGGATTGACTTTCGTCGATTTGGGGAAAGCCTTGGCGACTTCATTAACCGGTGAAAACCTGCATTCACCCACAATAGCGTACACGGCAGAAGATGTTTTGGCAGAAATACTGTCTTCTCCTCAAAACGATTCTCAGATTGGCAACTATGTGGCTTTAGAAAACATTGGCATCTTGTTTGAGCCTGAGTTGGAATTCAATCTGAAGTCCATCTTAGATAATGCCTCTACTAACAAGACCATTGTTGTTTGCTCCGATGGCACTATTTTGTCAGATAAGTTTTACTTTTTCCAGCCAGGTGATGGCGTGTTTATCGACTTGGGTGGATTGTCTTATATGGAAATCTAAAAACAAACTATATGAAATATCGGGACCTAATACATTTTAAGCCAATCACCGAGGTTGTTCGCTTTGGTGATTTGCGTGACGAGAAGAAACGTCAGCAGTTTGTAGAAACATTCGTTTTTTCTGAGCAATACAGGAAAAGCTATATACCATTGATTTGTAGCAATCTTGATTTTACAGAAACCGAGATTATTGTCAATGGTAGGCATGAGCCAAAGGAATTCTTCGGCTTGCAGATTGTAGGTAGCTATGGTACTGGTAAATCTCACCTGATGTCGCTCTTCTCGTTGATAGCTGAGGATGAGACATATTTGCAATATGTCACTGATGAACAAGCTAAGAGCCACCTGGCAAAGATTGCGGGGAAATACAAAGTGCTTCGCTTTGAGATAAACTCTGAGAAAGAGTTGTGGGGTATCATCTGTTATCAGATAGACAAATTCCTGTCAAGCATAGGCGTAGATTACTCGCTGACAAATGACACTTCGTTTGAAAACAACGATGTGAAGTTGCAGAAGATGATGGCTGCTTTTGAAGAGAAGTATCCTGATAAGGGCCTTTTGTTAGTCATCGACGAGATGTTGGCTTATTTGAAAGGTCGTAGTGGAGCAGACAAGTTGAACCGAGACCTGCAGGTGCTTCAGGCCCTGGCTCAGATTTCCAATCAGACAAAGTTCCGCATCGCCTTTGGTGTTCAGGAGTTGATCTACAATGCTACAGAGTTTCAGTTTGCACGTGAGATGCTGCTCCATGTTAACGACAGATACCGTCCATTGACCATCACTAAGGATGATGTGAAGTATATCGCTCAGAAACGTATGCTGAACAAGGATGATCAGCAACGTCAGCTGATACGTGACCATTTGGAGAAATTCACGAAGTTTTTCTCTCACATGCATGGCCATATCGATGATTACGTAACCCTATTCCCTGTTCATCCTGCATATTTTGAGAACTTTGAATTGATTAAGGCAGGCAAGAGCCAGCGTGAGATCATGAAGACACTCTCGGCAAAGTTTAACGAAATAATAGACAACGACATTCCTGATGACCAGCCAGGCCTTATCTGCTATGACAGTTACTGGGAATACATGGATGGCAATGCTACGTTAAAGACAGATCCTGACGTGGCCCGTGTCTCGGAAATCATGCAGACAATTAACAGTAAGATAACCGACAACTTCACCGGAGGACGTCGCAACCGTGCACCTTTGGCTCGCCGTATTGCTAATGCTTGTGCAGTAAAGATTCTACAGCAAGACCTTTCTAAAACCAATGGTGCCACAGCGGAGACATTGACTAACGATCTCTGTTATGTCAATCCTATGTATGACAGTTTCGATGAACTTCAGATGTTCGTAGAAAGTGTTGCACATAACATTCAAGAGTTTACTGCTGGCCAGTATTTTTTCAAGAATAAGGACAATGGCGAATATCATCTTTGCGTAGAGGGCGGCATCAACTATGAAGAACTGGTTAATATCTATGCATCAAACATGCCTGATGGTACTAAAGATGAATATTTCTTCCAGTTCCTTCAGGAAGCACTTACTTTGGGTGATGAAGTATATCGGAGTTCATTTAAGATATGGCCGTATGCCATCAACTGGAAATCCCACAATGTTACTCGTGATGGTTATATTTTCATGGGCTATGACAATGAGCGTCCTACCACACAGCCAGAACAGCATTTCTATATCTATTTCCCACCCATCTTTGACACAACAGGAAAGCATTTCAGTGACAGAGCCGATGAAGTGTATTTCTTAATGGATGATTTGAGTGAGACTATCCGCGAATTGATAGCTCTATATGGCAGTGCCATTGCTTTGGGTAATAATGCGGACAGCGCACAGAAGGAGTTTTATGTTTCGCTTCGTAAGAAGTATTTTGAAAAACTACGTGATCTCTTTGACCAGGAATTCTACTCAAAGACAATGGTTCAGTATTGTGGACAGGCCAAGCCTTTGTCTTCGTTCCCCGTTCAGCAGGCAAACTCAAAGGAGGACGCTGTAGGAAGAGTAGCTTCTGAGGTATTTGAAAGTCATTTCTCAGAAGAGAATCCTGACTATCCTAAGTTCATTCTTTATCCCGAACCAACCACAAAAGATAATATTGACAGACGTATCAAGGCCGCAAAGGCTAAAATCATCAGACCAAACGATTCCAACCGTGAAGGTGAGCATCTACTTTCAGGTCTTGGGTTGTGGGATGCCGGTCTGACTCACGATGCATCACCATACGCCAATAGCTTGCTGAACATTCTTCAGCAGAAAGGCGAAGGTCAGGTAGTCAATCGTGAGGAGATTCTTCATTTGTTCTGGAGAGGCTGCGACCTACATCTAAGCAACGACTTCCAGATAGAGGATTGCTACGAGTTCATTGTGATGTCGGCATTGGTGGCAATGGGCGAAATCGAACTTGTGATGGGTAGCGGAAAGGTGATAACTGCGGCTAACATCAGTGAGATAGAGGGCGCAACACATCGCGATTACATTACCTTCAGATGCATTCGCAATCCGAAAGGTTACAACTTTGCTTCCCTAAAAGTACTATTTATGGGAATTGTAGGCAGAGACCTCAGCCAGCAGTTAGACAATCCTTCGACGATACCAACCTTGATGGAAAAAGCCAGAGGCATTGCCGAGAGAGCTGCCAAAATGGAAACAAAGTTGTTTGGTGGTATTAGCATGATGGGCATCGAGATTATTTCTGATACAGAAAGCTCACAAAAGCGTAATCGTATGTCTGCACTGAAAGGATTGTGCGACCAACTTCAGACTTATTCGTCTAAGGCTCGAATCAAGAATTTGCCTGATACATGGACTGCAGACTCCTTGAAGCGAACACTGGAAACAATTAAGGAGTTGGATGATTTGGAAAAATTGTTCCTTCGTATCAATGAGTTCAGGGAGTCCGTTACCTATCTTGATCAGGCTATACCATACGCCAGTGACGATATAGCCCAGCAAATGCGACAATTAAAAGACAAACTGCCAGATGTGCTCATGAGCAGTGACGAGCGAAAAGGGGTTGAATTTACGAATGAGTTTAAGTCGCTTCGTGACCGATATGCTCAATATTATCTGGATGCATACCGCCGCTCACATATCAATGAGTCGCAGTTGCAACAGAAGATGCGCATTATGAGCAGTTCTGAATATGCCATCAGTCAAATGGTATGCGATGCACCGTTTGTCCTCTCTACTCGCTTCGACGAATGGGAACGCCACATGAAATTGTTAGAGATGGCTAACCCACAGGTGACTATCGATGCAATACGTCGAGTGCCGTTCCATGGGTTTAACCCAAGGGATGCACAGGTTCTTCCTGACATCAACCAACTGGCAGATGACATTAAGGATATATATGCATCATACGTTACAGGTTTCCGCGAAATTCTTGATGACCCGTCAATAGCCAGCAGTATTGACGTACTTGACCCAGAACAGCAGAGCATTGTTAAGCGATTCAAGGATGGGCAGATTGAGTTGGATGCCATGTATGCTCCACAACTGAATAGCATTATCAGCAGCATGTATCATGGTTTGACGGCTGTAGAAATAACACAGTCAGACTTGGTAAACTGTTTCTCTCGTGCCATGTCAGTAGAAGATGCAAAAGCAGCCTTCAATCAGCTCATTACCCGATTGTCGGCAGGCAAGGCAAATCCACGAATCATTGTTAAACTTGCAAAATAAAGCAGCAATATGAAAGAAAAAGAAGGAGTTCTCTTCAGTGCCGAAGAGATGAATAGCATAGAAAAAGGGAACCTTTGGAATCAGCAGCAAGGTCCGGTAAAGTGCTTGGGCATGGAGTTTGAAAGCGACGAGGCTCGCTGTGCTTACTTCCGTGAAGAGCTAAGGAAGAAACTTCCTGAGCTACGGAAGATAGAAGGATTCCCCATTGGAGAAGATGAAGACATTATCAACCTCTCTGACCCTCCTTATTATACAGCATGTCCCAATCCGTGGCTCAACGACTTCATTGCTGAATGGGAGGAAGGGAAGAAACAGTTGGAGGCAGAAGGAAAACGCAAGGCAGATTTCGAGGTGAAAGAACCGTATGCAAGTGATGTGAGCGAGGGGAAAAATAGTGCTATTTATATGGCTCATGCATATCACACAAAATGTCCACATCCTGCTATTATGCGTTACATATTACATTATACTCAACCCGGAGATGTGGTTTTTGATGGTTTTGCCGGAACTGGAATGACAGGTGTTGCTGCTGCAACATGTGAAAGCAAAAGCTTTGTTGAATCTTTAAAAGAAAGCAATGTACAATATGGCGAAAGACATTGCATCTGTTCTGACCTTTCCCCTTTTGCTTCAAATATAGCTTTTAACTATAATACACCAGCAGATTTTGATGGAATAAGCCAAGAACTACGTAAAATATACAACGAACTTGTTGATGAGTATCAATGGATGTTTGAGACTCAAGTTGAAGGTAGACATGCTATAATCAACAATGTAGTATGGAGTAATGAATGTATTTGTTCTTCATGTGGTAATAGTTTTGTTTATTGGGATGCAGCATTGAATAGAGAGAACAAGTGTCTTGATGATGAATTCCATTGTCCAAACTGCGGTTCAATTCAATCAAAAAAAACTTCACAAAAATGTTTTTCTTCAATATATGATGATATTTTAGACAAGACTATTTCTATTTCAACGTCGAAACCCGTTTTGATTGTTTGTACAACTGATGATAAGAAAAGGCATGAAAAAGTTCCCTCAAAATACGATTATCAAGTTTTAGAACGAATAAGAAATTTCCCTTTGAATCATTGGGTTCCACTTTTTGAATTGCCTGATGGTTATAATACAAATCAACCAAAACATACTGATAATGTTAACTTTGTACACCAATTTTTCACAAGGAGAAATCTTATCATTCTTTCTGCCTTTTATGACAAAATCAAAAATTCAAAATATTCGCATAAATTGAGGTTTGTCTTTACAAGTATGATAGAGAGATCCACGATTAGAAACAGATTCAGTCCTAGAAACTATTTCTATGGTGGCGGCGGTTGGTGTTTAACAGGGTTAAATGGCACATTGTACATTCCATATATTCCTATGGAGGTATCTGTATTTGAACAATTGAAAGGTAAACTCAATTTCTATGAAAAATTAAAAGGGTCATTACCATCTAAATATTCAAATTTGGTTTCTGTTCAAAGTGCGACATGCCTTAATATGAATGATAATTCTATCGATTACATTTTTGTAGATCCACCATTTGGAGCTAACATAATGTATTCTGAATTGAATACAATTCCTGAAGGATGGTTAGCGGTTTATACAGACAACAAAAAAGAGGCAATTGTTAATGATGTACAAGAGAAAACATTATTTGAATATCAAAGCCTTATGAATCAGTCTTTTAAAGAGTTTTATAGAGTGCTTAAGCCTGGAAAATGGATGACAATAGAGTTTAGCAATACTTCGGCTTCTGTTTGGAACTCAATTCAAAATTCTCTTCAAGGTGTAGGTTTCATAGTTGCAAATGTTGCTGGTTTGGACAAGAAACAGGGCTCTTTTAAAGCGGTAACTACTACTACAGCAGTAAAGCAAGATCTTGTAATTACATGCTACAAACCTTCAGACGAACTTACAGATAAAATTGCTTTGTCGAATTCTACAAAGGAAAGCGTTTGGGACTTCCTTGATGAACACCTTGCTCATCTTCCTGTCCATATTGAAAGAGGCAACGCGACGACGACTGTTGTTGAACGAAGCCCCAAGATTCTATATGATCGCCTAATATCATATTATGTGCAGCATGGATATCAGATACCTATGGATGCGCAGGAGTTCCAAGCAGGCTTACATGAACACTTTATAGAGCGTGATGGAATGTTTTTCACTGCTCCACAAGCCTCTGAATATGTTGAAAAGAGAAAGCATACCACGGACTTCATTCCGATGGGTCTCATAGTCAGCGATGAAGCAAATGGCATAGAATGGCTGAAGATGCTACTGAAAGAGCCGAAGACATATCAGGAAATCTCTCCTGAATGGATGCAAGCTGTCAATGGTTTGCGTAAGGGTGATGTGTTGCCAGAGTTAAAGGATATTCTGGAGGAAAACTTTATTGAGGACGAAACTGGTCATTGGCATGTGCCTGACTTGGAAAAACAGATAGACTTGGAGAAACTGAAGCACAAGAGTCTGATGAAGGAGTTCAACCTTTACAAGGAGATGGCACAAAAGCCAAGAGCCCGCATCAAGGAAGTGCGTGTTGAAGCGTTACGAGAAGGCTTCAAACAATGTTTCAAGGATAAGGATTTTGCAACCATCCTTCTGCTTGGTGATAAGATTCCGCAGAACATCCTCACAGAAGACGAACAGCTACTGCAGTATTACGACATTGCCCAGATGAGAGCATAACCCATGAGATATAGAGGCAAGGACATAGAGATAGTTGGCGAAAAGCAAATCTTCGGAAGAAGAACTGCTTGGGTGCGTTTGGTGGAAGACAATAGTTTCCAACAAGTGCTGTGGGATGATATTGACTTCGAAGAAGAACGTCGTCAAGATATATCTCACATCCGATATATTGCCCTTGCTACTCGTATCAAAGAGGAGATTGCTCAAAAGCGTCTGCTGGCACCATACGAAAGTAGTCTGTTGCCATTACCTCACCAGTTGCTCATCTTAGAGAAACTGATGAAAGCACCACAAACTCGTTTCCTGTTAGCAGATGAGGTGGGTATGGGTAAAACTATCGAGGCGGGGTTGGCTCTGAAAGAATTGAAACTGAGAGGTGAGATTAAGCGGACGCTGCTGATAGTGCCTAAATCAGCTATGCTTCAGTGGCAAAGTGAAATGAGCCAGCATTTCAAAGAACAGTTCCAAATATACGACTCACAGTTGATTGGTTCGCTTGCCAGCATGTTCTCACAAATAGATGCTGAAGAGGAATTGAACTTTTGGAGGCAGCACAATCAAATCATCGTTTCCACTGATGCCCTGAAACCATTGGAACATCGCCAAGGATGGAGCCAGGAAAAGATAGACAATTACAACAAATATCGTATAGAAGCCGTAGTCAATGCTGATTTCGATTTGGTAATCATTGACGAGGCACACAAAATGGGTGGCTCCACAGCTCAAGTTGGCAGATACCAATTGGCAGAGACTCTTAGCAATGCAGTTCCACGAATGTTATTGCTGTCGGCTACACCACATCGAGGGAAGAGTGATCACTTCCGACGGGTTCTTCAGTTGCTCGATGCCGATGCTTTTGCTGGAGAAGGAATGCCGAGCATTAAGGAGATTGAGCCATTTGTGATGCGCTCAGAGAAAAGATATGCCGTTGATTACAATGGAGAAAAATTGTTCAATGAGCGCCATACGATCAAACTTGCCGTGCCGCTTGATGAAGAGAGACACCATCTACAAAGGTTGCTCTATGAACACCTGACGGATTATGTTCGCACTTCGTTTAACAAAGCCAAACAAAACCGAAATACGGCATTGGCATTGGTGATGACAATGTTCCAGAAGATTGCTGGTAGTAGCACGGCAGCCATCGTTGCAGCACTTGATACACGTCTTTATCGTTTACAGAATGGACTGGAAGAATCGGTAGAGGACTACAATCCAGAATTCGACAATACCGAGTTTGACGATTTCCAGCCTTCGTCTTTCTCTGTGCAGAATACCTACGATGATAGAAGCGAGGAAGAGGTTTTGACAGAATTGGTGGAGGAAGCGAGAACATGCCTGACAAAAGAAACGGATGCAAAATCGGAAGCACTGATTAAGACGATAGGGCAGCTCAGGATGGAACAAGGCGACCCAAAACTGAAAGTGCTTGTGTTTACAGAGTTCCGAGCCACGCAGGATTATTTGCAGAAGATACTAACTGCCAAGGGATTCCAATGTGAGACTATCAATGGTAGTATGGAACTGGAGATAAGGCAGGGTGCGCTACGCAACTTCAAAGAACAGGCAGATGTGATGATTTCCACCGATGCAGCGGGAGAGTCGTTGAACATGCAGTTCTGTCATGTCATATTCAATTACGATCTTCCTTGGAACCCGATGGCCATAGAACAACGCATTGGCCGTGTGGATCGTATCGGGCAGAAGCATCCCGTATTGGCCTACAATATGCTGACTACAAATAGCATTGATGCAAAGGTATACAGCATCATCGTTGAGAAACTGAATATCATCCTTGATCAACTTGGTATAGACAAGACATCAGATGTACTTGATTCTACCATTGAGCAAAATAAGATAAATCGTGTCTATCTTCAGTCCTTGCTTGATCCTCATCGTTCTGAGTTTATCGGTGACAGCTGGCTTTATGAGATAAAGAAGAAACTCAATGACTACAAAGCAACAGAAGGCATATTATCAACAATATCAAAAGAAGAAATAGATAATAAGCAAGCCGCAGTAGTGAAGTATAGTCCACTGCCTATATGGTTAGAGCAACTGATGGATATTTACACGCAGAGCCGAGGTGGAGTTGTACAGAAATCGCTGATGGGTGTTTCTTCATATAAGTTTGACGGAATGACACTCAATGCTGTTTTTGATGCCGAGCATGCCTTGGAGAATCCACAGGCAGAACAAATCACACTTCAGCACGACTTGGTATGTAAGATGCTGAACAGAATTGAGAGTGAGACACAACAGGATATTCCTATCATCCGTTCGGCTTCCGGAAAAGAAACCCCAGGAATGTTTAGTCTTTGGAAAATCTCTGCAAAGAATCCTGCTGAGAGCAAAACATCATTTGTCGCCTTGTATATGGCAGACAACGGGAAGCAGTACACAGCATACGCTAATCAAATATGGAACAAACTGGTGGAGTCTTCGGATGTCTTTAGCTATGTAGGTAGCACTGCTACCATAGACGATAGTGAGTCAGATATGGCTTTCCTTTATGAGGTATTTCACAGAATGGAGGTTGAAATACTGGAAAACATAAAGAAAAAAGGTGATGCCCGAATGAATGCCCTTAGATACCAAAGGGAGCGGGCAGAGCGAATAGGGATAGTGAATATACGTAACAGTCGCATTAAGAAAATAGAAGCAGAACAACAGGAATGGCTTGACAATATGCGGAAGAGCCAGAGTGTCGTTCCAGATGTGAAGAATATCATAAAAGTGAGAATAGATGGATAGTCTGCTGAAACGTATCATCAAAGAAATTACGCGTCCTTACCATAAGCTTAGCGTAATAACGAACCCCGATGGATTCCTCTGTCGGGAAGATACGATTAGTGCGTTTGCTGCGCAGGCGAACATCTCAATTCTTTGTCTCTCCCAACTAGAACTTCGTATATGGTTTGAAACAACGTTCCGTAATTCAGAAAATCAGACGTTTGTCGTTATTCTTGAAGATACAAGCCAATTGATTGCGGACATTCGATTGGTTGCTTTTGTAACGGAGTTCAAGACACGGGATATGATACTTACATACAACCAACAGGCTATCAACTTGAACAAGATAAACTATCAAATGTTGGCCCATCTCTTTGAGACGAAATCCGTATCTATCTTGGACAGAGATGCTACGAACAAAGCTGTTGGCGTGGCAGAATCTCTTTTTGGTGCGGATGGCGATGATATATCTGTTATCAAGGCCAATCTGATGCAGGTTGTGACTGACTGGCATAAACCGCAAAAGACGATAGAACAAATATCAAAACAGGTGGCTAAAGCTGCCAAACAAGGCAAATATTCAGAGATAGAGACAGAAATAGAATTTCTCAATCTCTCATTCCAACGTTACATTGATGAAACATACTATCAACAATTGATAACAGCAACCGCTCCGAGAGTCGTTCATAAGATTTTGCCATATATAGGAAGAACGTACGGAATCGGACAAAAGGTTGCTCTCGTGGTTGTTGATGGACTGGCATATTGGCAATACCTTATTCTGAAACAATTCTTGTCAGAACAAGGAATCAACACTCAAGACAACGTATGCTATGCTTGGATGCCCAGTGTTACCCAACTATCAAGACAAGCAATCTTCAGGGGTTATACGCCTGATAGGGGATATAAACAGAACCCTTCAAATGAAGAAAAGCTATGGAAAGATTTCTGGTATCAAAGAAACTTTGAAGAATGGCACGTAAAATACTTCCATGAAGAACTACCAGACATTCCTGCATCCGTCGAGCGACTGGCTTATGTGACAATGACGATGGATGACGATATGCACAGTGCTCATGGAATGAAACAACTTTATAGGGCAACAGAAGATTGGGCAAAGGGGTTTGTTGGAACAATTCAGAAAATGCTTAATGCAGGATTTGATATTATTCTAACAGCTGATCATGGTGGCGTTCCGTCGCAGTCATGGGACAACCTCTCATCCCAAGAAAAGGCTGCACTATATGAGACGGGCAGTAGAGGACTGCGGCATCTGATTTTTAATAGCCAGTCCACTATGCAGCACTTCTTAGAGTCTCATCAAGACGTTATAAACGACTGGTTAGTTCATGGTGATAGTATCGTCTGGAGAAACAATAAGTGTTTCGGCAATGACAATTGCATCACACATGGAGGAAGTCATATGTTGGAACTACTGGTTCCTCTGGTAACAATAAAAAGATAAAAAATGGAAGCAAAAATAGGTATAAATCAAAGAATTCCCATCGAGGCTATCGAACTGGCAGTCAAAGCTGTGCTCGAAGACCGTTATGACAACGAGTATGCAGCGGAACTGGCAAGGATGGAATATAGTGGAGAAAACAGAATCAAGAAAGCCGTTAACATCATCAACAGGCTTACGAAGAATAATGTATTGATGCCGTTCCTTAAAGAAAACGAGCGCAAGGTTAAAATGGCCTTAAAGAATCCTAATGACCGGGGAATGATATGTATTGCTTTAGTAAATGCGGCTTATCCTTTCTGCTATGATGTCACAGCTTTGTTGGGTAAGTATTTTCATGCCCAGAAAGAAATTGGGTCTCCTCTCATCATTTCAAAACTATCAGCAAAATATGGCACAAATCGTTCGTTGCCTAATGGGCTGTATTGCATTTTGCCAATGCTTATTGAGGCTGGTTTCATATCAAGACCTATTCCTGGTATATACAAAATGTGTCATCTAATACCACAGGTAGATATTTCAACGATTATTTATCAGAAGTCTTTCCTTTGTAATAATCCAACTATAAATGAAGATTATCATTTCTCAAACCATTTTTATTTTGAGTATTTGGGATGAGGTATGAAAAGCTACAAAAATATAGACGAATTAATCATAAATATGCAGAAAAATTGAAAAAATCGGAATTTGGTATGAGAGAACTGCGTAGAAATACCAATAAGTGGTAAGACAATAGTTCGTGGTTACCTATTTCCATAATCTAAATCCACTTGGATGCCAAGAAGTTTTCCTTCATTGGATTCATCCGTTAGCTCTAATACTTCATTGTTGGTAACAATAGTATCGAAATCGTCACCCATTTGCAATCTGAGATTATCTAAAATGTTCTGATTGATAGTTAAAATATATTGGAATCCATTTTCTATACACTCTTTATAAGCAATTTTTAAAGCAGTTGCTATTTGCCTTGTGTCTATATCCGAAACTAATCGACTGTCATGAAAAATAAATTGAACATGATGGTTTAATTGTTTCTTTAAAAGAGTCCAGTCAAAACAGAAAGTTTTAACACCATTTACACCGTCTCCTGCGTCATCAGCAATTTTAGCTTCAATATTAAAACGTGACTTATTTGCCCCAGTATTGTTTTCAATAGAAATACCAGCAGTCTTATCTTTATAGAACTGCTCTGATAGAATTTGGAAATATGATATAATATCAGTTATTTGTTCGTCTATTTTTGTAAGATACCTCTCTGTAATTTCGTCTTCTTCTGCCATTTCTTTTTTTATGGCAGCTTTGCGGGCTTTATGTTCCTTAAGCATTTTCTCAAAATTCGAAAGTCGCTCACATTGGTTCTTGTATGCATTCAGTTGTTCTGTTAATCCAACATAATCATCCAATGCACCATGAGATTTCAAATATTGCAATTTTTCATCTTCTTGTTTCCCTAGTGAATCTATTTGAGATTCAATGTCTGCTAATGATAATGTAAACTTAGCTTTCTCATCGAGTAAACTTTTCTCGCGGTTACCTAATAATTTGCCATTAAATTCTTCAACCTCAGAAAGGCGTTTTACAATCATGTCATTCAACTCCACTTGCGCTTTACAAAAGAAGTCTCGTAATTGTTGCTCGGTAATATCGGACTTGATTTGCAGACTTTTGTCAATGTTTGATATAGCAATTCGAAATTTAGCAGCTTGATTCCTTAATTCCTGTAGATGAGACGAAAGTTTATCCGCTTCTTTCTTAATCTCATTATAGTCTTGTGCTATAATAAAATTATCAACGTGATATTGTAAATCAGCAATTTTCCTTTGTAATTCAACTATCTTTAATTTTATATTTTCCCCATCATCCCCATCTACAAAGAAAGACTGAACTATAGGATCACTTTGTAGGCTTTTGTCGAATTTCGTGATAGCATCAGCCTCGTCCTTCAGTTCACATTTTTTTATGATTTTACTAATGTCTAAACCTAATAGATAAGAGGTGTTAAGAAGACGGGAATAATCAGATTCTTCTGCTATGCAATTATAATAATTGTCATAGCTATTACGTTTTGGTCTAATAAATCGGGACAAAAGAGGTCTGAATTTGAGATATTGGATGTTATTTACTAAACCAAATACTTCGACACCTAGCAAATCGCGATAATCATCCAATTTAATCTCCTGGCCATCAAGATTGATAATTCCTTGATTAGAAGTAGATCTTTTTGCTGTATAATATCGGCCTCTTATCTCAAAATCCAAACAAAATATCCAGTTAGGCAATTTATCCTCTAGGTCTTTGATAGGGTTTGAACCTAAACAGAAATGTACTAGTGCTATAGCAAGAGACTTACCTACGCTATTATATGTATTGCGCTTTTCATCTGTCTTTTGCTTAGCTACTATAAGCGAAATCCCCGTATGGTTAAAAGGAATCGTTTTAAAAGACGCTTTGTTTGCACTTAACTGTAGTAGTCTCATATTTTGTATATTTCTTTTCTGTTATTAATATTGATGATACCCATCATAAATAGGAGGTTGACCGCTAGCACTATATCGTCAAAAGTGTGATAAGCAGGAAATAGGTCTTTGGAATTATTAATCTTAGAATATTCCATCCATAAAGCATCCAACGACACAGGATTCTTTACTATAAATGAGAGCAGGACTCCAGAAAGCCCCAAGATAGACTCTGATAAACGAATATGCTTAGTCGGTAATATCATTCTGTTGGTGCTTTAAAGATGTCGCAATACTCAAAATAGTATGACATAAGAGTTAATATTGCAGCTTCTGTTGCCATATTATGATTTGGATATGATTTGAGATATATTTCCCAAAAGATTTCATCATTTTTTGTTGGTGTATCAGGTCTGGAAGCCTCTGCATTTACATATAAGGAGTTGAACACGATACGCAAATGTTCCTTTAATGTAGCACTTTGTAAACTAAAAAAATCGTCTAACTTATACTGCTGTAAACGATATGTATTTAATTTGTTCGCAGTTGCTTTCCCGAGATTGTTGAAAACTATCTTCTTCTCGAAGTTAGGATTGTTAGGTATATTTTCTTTAGATGGTATAGAGGGGACCAGAAGAAGATAGTCTATTACTTCTTGTACAACTCCAAATTGAACGTCAACATCCTCTGTTGAGGGAATATAGCCAATAATAATTTTTTGGTCATGCTCTGATAGCAAAAAGAATTGGTCTTCCAAATCTTTTGCTAAAAACATATCAGCTTTTACACCTGGATGGTTTGTCATAATTGCAGCTATCTCAGGATATATTTGTGGCCCAATTCCTCTAAATTTGTCGTTGACAGCAAAAAAGAATTGCTTAATGGGGTAACTACTATTCCAAAATGAATACAACCCTTCAAAATCCTTTTGAAGTTTATTTATAGCATCACTCATCTTTATGCGGATATCCTCTGGTGCATATACTTGATAATAAATCCCTTCTTCTTTAATAAAGCCATCGTTTTTCCTGTCACCGAATTGTCCTTGAGGTTTAACTTGAATAAACCTTTTGTCACGAGCAGTCATAACTTTCGTAAGAAACGCCTCATACGCTCCTCCATCCAGTTCATACAATTTATTGCGGAACAATAAATGCAATATGTCTATCGTGTTTTGATTCATTTTGAATGCTATTTGGGTGCAAAGATAGGCATTTTTTCTGAATAATACAATATATTATGGTCTTTTTGGATTTTAGATGTGTTATTGTTGCAAATAGTCCAATAATATCAAACTGCTTATTATTATTGATTGTACTATTAACTTTCTACATTCTTCAAGTCTTCAAGTTTACAATGATATAATCTAATGTTCTATGTTAGTTGACGGTTGAAATGCGATAAGCATTTTCAACTTGTCAACGTTAGAACTTGACAACGCTCTGCATAGATTATCTTTTGCAGAATCTTTTGAGGGAATTCTGCAAAATTGTGGGTGCAGAAGGGACGCATCGTTCAAAAATGGGTGCAAATTGGGTGCAACTTTGAAATGCCAGAAAAAGAAAAGTCCCGTAAATCATTGATTTACAGGACTCTTTCTTTGGCGCTTCAGGATGGGCTTGAACCAACGACCCCCTGATTAACAGTCAGGTGCTCTAACCAACTGAGCTACTGAAGCAGTCATTGCTGTTAAGCGGGTGCAAAAGTACGACCTTTTTTCGAAACTACCAAACTTTTTTGGGAAAAAATCACTATAAACCTTAAATTTTTTCATTTTTCCAACAAAAATGGATGTTTTTCGGTAAGAATCATTTAATTTTGCACCCATAAAACAATAATTAATAATGATGATGAAGAAGCAGATAATCATAGCTTTGTGTGCGATGGCTCTATCGGCCAGCACTACGATGGCTCAGAAACCTAATGACCACAATTTCGAGGTGGCCAAGCAATTGGATATCCTGAACCACGTATATAAGAATCTGGATTTGCTGTATGTTGATACGCTGAACCCAAAGGAGACAGTGGGAACAGCCATCAATGCCATGCTGCGCAGTCTGGATCCCTATACCGAATATTATGCGCAGGAGGATACAAAGAATCTGCGCCAGATGCTTACTGGTAAGTATGCCGGTATAGGAGCCATAGTACGCAAGCACCAGAAACTGGATAGAGTGGTTATCGACGAGCCCTATGAGAACATGCCTGCCGCTGAGGCCGGACTGAAGAAGGGCGACGTGATACTGAGTATCGACGACTCGATGATGACAAAAAAGGAGGTGAACTATGTAAGCAGTCATCTGCGTGGCGAGCCAGGAACTACCTTCGTGCTGAAGGTGATGCGCCCATCGACAGGCAAGATGATGAACTTCAAGATTACCCGCCGCAACATCAAACTGCCCGAAATGCCTTACTACGGAATAAAGGACGGAGTAGGCTACATCGTGCTGAACCAGTTTACCGAGGGATGTGCCAAGGAAGTGCGCCGTGCTTTTGTTGACCTGAAAAAGCAGGGAGCATCATCGCTTATCTTCGACTTGCGTGGAAATGGCGGTGGATCGGAGCAAGAGGCTGTTGACATTCTGAATATCTGGTTGCCCAAGGGCTTGAAGGTGGTTGAGAACCGCGGAAAGATTCGTCAGGCAAACAAGGAATACCAGACACGCATAGAGCCTGTAGACACACTGATGCCAATGGTTGTGCTTGTGAATGGCGAGACAGCATCGGCCAGCGAGATATCGAGTGGCGCACTGCAAGACCTTGATCGCGCTATTATATTAGGTACGCGTACGTACGGTAAGGGATTGGTTCAGATTCCTATCGACCTGCCATACAATACTAATATGAAGGTAACAACATCTAAATACTACATTCCAAGCGGTCGTTGCATTCAGGCTTACAACTACAAGCGCGGAGTAGGATATAAGGAGCATATACCCGACTCACTTACCAAGGTGTTCTATACCCGCAATGGTCGTGAGGTTCGTGATGGCGGCGGCATTATGCCTGATGTAGAGCTTAAGGGCGACACTATTCCAAACATAGCCTTCTATCTGAGCGCCAGCGGTCAGGACAGTACCGAGGTAATGTTCGACTATGTGGTTGAGTACATCGCCAAGCACCCCGCAATAGCAGCTGCTCCAGAGTTCCATATTAGCGATGCTGACTGGCAGGATTTCAAGAACCGCGTGATAAAGAGCGGCTTTACCTACGACCCAGTGAGCAAGAAGCAGTTGGCCGAGCTGGTGAAGACAGCTAAGTTCGAGGGCTACTACGATGATGCCAAGAATACATTCGACGAGTTGGAGAAGCAGCTTAACCACAACGTGGCTACCGATCTTGACAAGCATGAGCGTGTGCTGCGTCAGGTTCTGGAGAGTGAGATTATTGCTGCCTACTATTATCAGCGTGGCACCATCGAGGCCGGCTTGAATTATGACAAGCAAGTAAAAGAGGCTATACGCTTGCTGAAGAATCAGGAGGAGTACAAAAAGATACTCCAGCCCAAGAAACCCAAGCAGACTGCCCAGCTGATAGAACTGAAGAAGAAAACGATAACCAACATCACTCAAAAAACGCCTAAACCTATGATTTTTAGCGATTTGGCGTAAAAAAGTGATTAAAAATTTGGAGGATTGCAGAAATATTCGTAATTTTGCACCCGTTCAGCGGAATGAGAGGCTCGAAAGAGTCTCTCATTTCACATTTAATTACTGATAGATGATAAATAAAGAGATTATTCAGACATTAACGGAAGAGTGGTTGCAGGGCAACGAGTACTTCCTTGTAGACGTAAACTTTGCGGCTGATGACCGTATCGTAATCGAAATCGACCACGCAGACGGCGTATGGATCGAGGATTGTGCAGAACTGAGTCGTTTCCTCCAGGAGCGCCTGGGTGAGGAACTCGGAGAATTTGAACTGGAAGTTGGCAGTGCCGGACTGGGTCAGCCATTCAAGGTAGCCCAGCAGTACATCAACCACATTGGCGACACTCTCGAGGTGCTGCAGGCCGATGGTAAGAAGGTGCAGGGTGTGCTTAAGGCTGTTGACGCTCCAAGCTTTACTATTACCGTACAGGAAAAACAAAAACAGGAAGGTAAGAAACGTCCCGTACTGGTAGATGTTGATAAGACCTACCAGATGGATGAGGTGAAGTATGCCAAGTATCTATTGGCATTCAAATAATAGTGAAATAGTAAAATAAAAAAATATATCAATGGCTATCAAGAAAGAAGAGAAGGGCCCCTCAATGATTGAGACCTTTCAGGAATTTAAGGAAACAAAAAACATCGATCGTACCACTTTGGTGAGCGTGCTGGAAGAAAGCTTCCGTAACGTTATCGCTAAGATCTTTGGTTCGGACGAGAATTTTGACGTGATCGTTAACCCCGACAAGGGCGACTTTGAGATTCACCGTAACCGTGTGGTAGTAGCCGATGGTGAGGTGGTAGATGAGAACAAGGAGATAGAGCTGAGTGAGGCTCAGAAGATTGAGCCCGACTACGAGGTTGGCGAGGAGGTATCTGAGGAGGTTAACTTCCAGAAGTTCGGTCGCCGTGCTATTCTGAACCTGCGTCAGACTTTGGCTTCGAAGATTCTTGAGCTGGAGCACGATTCACTCTACCAGAAGTATAAGGATAAGGTGCACACTGTTGTAAGCGGTGAGGTTTACCAGATCTGGAAGCGTGAGGTGCTGCTGATTGACGACGAGGGTAATGAACTGCACTTGCCAAAGCAGGAGCAGATTCCTTCAGACAACTATCACAAGGGTGAGACTGTACGTGCCATCGTTAAGGAGGTACAGAACGAGAACAACAACCCACGCATCATCCTGAGCCGTACAAGTCCAGAGTTCCTGGAGCGTCTGCTCGAGGCTGAGGTTCCTGAGATTCAGGACGGTCTGATTACCATCAAGCGCGTGGCTCGTATCCCTGGCGATCGTGCTAAGGTTGCCGTTGAGAGCTACGATGATCGTATCGACCCAGTAGGAGCCTGCGTAGGTGTTAAGGGTAGCCGTGTGCATGGTATCGTTCGCGAGCTGTGCAACGAGAATATCGACGTTATCAACTACTCAAGCAATACACAGCTGTTCATCCAGCGTGCTCTGAGCCCAGCTAAGATTTCAAGCATCAACATTGATGCCGAGAACCGCAAGGCCGAGGTTTATCTGCAGCCTGAGGAGGTATCGCTGGCTATCGGTCGTGGCGGTATGAACATCAAGCTGGCTTCTATGCTTACTGAGTATACCATCGACGTATTCCGTGTATTGAACGAGGGTGAGGCCGATGAGGATATCTATCTGGATGAGTTCTCTGACGAGATCGACCAGTGGGTTATCGATGCCATCAAGGCTATCGGTTTGGATACAGCTAAGGCTGTGCTCAACGCTCCACGTGAGATGCTGATTGAAAAGGCCGACCTCGAGGAAGAGACCGTCGACCAACTGCTGGATGTACTCCGTGCGGAGTTTGAATAACAATTTAAAAATGATAGAATGTAAAAATGTAAAAATTGGCAACGCTGATATTGCATTGATTACTTTAAACATTTTAATTGTTACATTTTTTAATTTTTAAATTTTCAAATTTTAGAATTAGATGGGTGTAAGATTAAATAAAGTATTAACAGAACTGAATATCGGACTTCAGACAGCAGTTGACTATCTGAAGAAGAAGAACTTGGGCGACATTACCGACGCCACCGTAAACACTAAAATCAGTGACGAGCAGTACAACGCGCTGGTTAAGGAGTTCAAGGGCGACAAGGATGTTAAGACCCAGGCCGGTATGATGTTCCCCAAAAAGGATAAGAAAGCAAAGCCCGAACACAAGTCGGAGCCAGCAGTGGCACAGACTAAGGAGGAGGCTAAGCAGACTTTCACTCCATTAGGAAAGATTGACCTGAGTACTGTTGGTAAGCCTAACAAGACTCAGGAAGAAAAGCCCAAGGCACCTGCAGCTGTACAGCCAGAGCCAAAGCCCCAGCCAAAACCAGAGGTTAAGCCTGAGCCCAAGCCAGAGCCTGTTGCTACCAAACCAGAGCCCAAGCCCGATCCTAAACCAGAGCCAAAGGTGGAGGTGAAGCCTGAGCCAAAACCACAGCCACAGCCAAAAGCTGAGGTAAAGCCCGAGCCAAAACCACAGCCTGTTGCTGAACAGCCTAAGGCTGAGCAGAAGCCCGCTGACGACTCATCGATCTTCACTCTGAAGAGCGAGAAGAAGATGGCTCCAAACTTCAACGTTGTTGGTAAGATCGACCTCGACTCACTGAACCAGAGCACTCGTCCTAAGAAGAAGTCAAAGGAGGAACGTCGTAAGGAGCGTGAGGAGAAGCAGGCTCAGATGCACAACGGCGAGAAGAAGAAGCGCGAGCGTATTCATGGTGGTAAGGAGCGTGTTGACATCGAGGCTGCAGCCAATGAGAATAACAACAAGGGCGGCAACAATAATAATAAGAAGAACAAGGGTGGAAACCAGAACTTCCAGGATGGTGGTAACCAAGGCGGCGGTAAGAAGAACAAGAAGAACCGCTCGTTCCAGAAGCCACTTGAGGTTGACGATGAGGCAGTAGCACGCCAGGTTAAGGAGACTCTGGCCCGCCTGACATCGAAGAACCAGAACAAGAAGGGTGCCAAGTATCGTCGTGAGAAGCGTGATGCAGTAGCAGAGCGTATGAACGAGGAGATGGCAGCAGAGGCAGCACAGAGCAAGGTACTTAAGCTTACCGAGTTCGTAACTGTTTCTGAGCTGGCTACCATGATGAACGTTGGTGTTAACCAGGTTATCGGTACATGTATGAGCATCGGTATCATGGTGTCAATCAACCAGCGTCTGGATGCTGAGACCATCAACATCGTTGCCGAGGAGTTCGGATTCACAACAGAATATGTAAGTGCTGAGGTACAGAACGCTATTACCGAGGAGGAGGATGATGAGAACGATCTGATCAGCCGCGCTCCTATCGTAACAGTGATGGGACATGTTGACCACGGTAAGACATCGCTGCTCGACCATATCCGCAACACTAACGTTATCGCTGGTGAGGCTGGTGGTATCACACAGCACATCGGTGCTTACAACGTGAAGCTGAAGGATGGCCGACAGATTACATTCCTTGATACCCCAGGTCACGAGGCATTTACCGCCATGCGTGCCCGTGGTGCTCAGGTAACCGATATCGCCATCATCATCGTTGCAGCTGATGACTCTGTGATGCCTACTACCAAGGAGGCAATCGCTCACGCACAGGCTGCCAACGTTCCAATGGTATTCGCTATCAACAAGATAGATAAGCCAGGTGCTAACCCTGACAAGATTCGTGAGGACCTGGCAAACATGAACCTGCTTGTTGAGGAGTGGGGTGGTAAATACCAGTGCCAGGAGATTAGTGCTAAGAAGGGTATCGGCGTTGACGAGCTGCTTGAGAAGGTACTGCTTGAGGCCGAGATGCTCGACCTGAAGGCTAATCCTAACCGTAAGGCTACCGGTTCTATCATCGAGAGTTCGCTCGACAAGGGTCGTGGATATGTTTCTACCGTACTTGTATCAAATGGTACACTGAAGGTAGGCGACGTAGTTATCGCAGGTACAGCCTGGGGTAAGGTTAAGGCTATGTTCAATGAGCGTAACCAGCGCATCGAAAAGGCAGGTCCAGCCGAGCCAGCAATCATCCTTGGTCTGAACGGTGCTCCAACAGCCGGTGACTCGTTCCACGTTATGGAGAGTGAGCAGGAGGCCCGCGAAATAGCTAACAAGCGTATCCAGCTGCAGCGTGAGCAGAGCCTGCGTACCACAACCAAGCTTGGTCTTGACGAGCTGTCACACCGTATTGCTCTGGGTGAGTTCCACGAGCTGAACATCATCGTTAAGGGTGATACCGACGGATCTATCGAGGCTCTGAGTGATTCGTTCATCAAGCTTTCTACCGAGAAGGTTCAGGTAAACGTTATCAACAAGGCTGTGGGTCAGATTTCAGAGAACGATGTTATGTTGGCATCAGCTTCTGAGGCTATCATCATTGGATTCCAGGTTCGTCCTTCGGCTGATGCCCGTAAGGCTGCTGATCGTGAGGGCGTTGAAATCAACACATACTCTATCATCTACGATGCTATCGACGATGTGAAGCAGACCATGCAGGGTATGCTTGATAAGGTTAAGAAGGAAATCATCTCTGGTGAGATCGAGGTGAAGCAGGTGTTCAAGATCTCCAAGGTTGGTACCGTGGCCGGTGGTTTGGTTACTGAGGGTAAGGTACACAACAAGGACAAGGCTCGCGTTATCCGCGATGGTATCGTTATCCACACTGCTCCTATCGATGCCCTGAAGCGCTACAAGGACGATGCCAAGGAAGTGGCAACCGGACTGGAGTGTGGTATCTCACTGGTTAACTTCAACGATATCCAGGTAGGTGATATCATCGAGACCTTCACAGAGATCGAGGTAGAACAGAAACTTTAATAATGTCAGAACAAAAGAATGAATTTGTACGCCAGGTGGCTGAACAGAAATACGAGTTTGGCTTTACCACGGATGTACATACTGAGATAATAGAGAAGGGGCTGAACGAGGATATCGTTCGGCTCATCTCTGCTAAGAAAGGGGAGCCCGAGTGGATGCTCGAGTTCCGCCTTAAAGCGTTCCGTTACTGGAAAGAGCAGACGGAGCCAAAATGGGGACATGTGCATGTGCCCGAGATTGATTATCAGGCTATTAGCTACTATGCCGACCCGCTGGCAAAGAAGCCGGAGGGCGATGGAAAGATTGACCCTGAGCTGGAGAAGACTTTCGACAAGCTGGGTATCCCCCTCGAGGAGAGACTGGCTCTTAGCGGCAATACTGCCGTTGATGCCATCATGGACTCGGTGAGCGTAAAGACCACCTTCAAGGAGAAACTGCGCGAGAAGGGAGTAATCTTCTGCTCTATCGGTGAGGCTATCAAGGAGCATGGCGACTTGGTGCGTCAGTATCTGGGAACCGTGGTGCCTTACAAGGATAACTTCTTTGCAGCACTCAACTCGGCAGTGTTCAGCGATGGCTCGTTTGTATATATCCCAAAGGGTGTTCGCTGTCCAATGGAGCTCAGCTCTTATTTCCGTATCAATGCAAGGAATACAGGTCAGTTTGAGCGTACATTGATTATTGCCGACGACGATGCATATGTATCGTATCTTGAGGGTTGTACAGCCCCGATGCGCGACGAGAACCAGTTGCATGCTGCTATCGTAGAGATTATCGTGATGAATCGTGCTGAGGTGAAGTACTCAACCGTTCAGAACTGGTATCCTGGCGATGAGAACGGAAAGGGTGGTGTGCTTAATCTGGTAACAAAGCGTGGCGATCTGCGTGGTGTTGACTCAAAGCTGTCGTGGACTCAGGTTGAGACAGGTTCGGCCATCACATGGAAGTATCCATCTTGTATCCTGCGTGGTGATAACAGCGTGGCTGAGTTCTACTCGGTTGCTGTTACCAACAACTATCAGGAGGCCGACACTGGTACCAAGATGATACATATTGGTAAGAACACCAAGTCGACAATCATCTCTAAGGGTATATCGGCTGGTCACTCACAGAACTCATACCGCGGACTGGTTCGTGCAGCATCAACTGCCGACAATGCACGTAACTACTCATCGTGCGACTCTCTGCTCTTGGGCTCTGATTGTGGCGCACACACATTCCCATATATGGATGTGCACAACGACACAGCCGTGTTTGAGCATGAGGCTACCACCTCGAAAATCTCGGAGGATCAGCTGTTCTATTGCAATCAGCGAGGCATACCAACAGAGCAGGCCGTAGGACTTATCGTAAACGGCTACGCCAAGGAGGTACTGCAGAAGCTGCCAATGGAGTTTGCCGTTGAGGCTCAGAAATTACTTAGTGTATCATTAGAAGGAACTGTAGGATAAACAATAATAAATATGTTAGAGAAACTATTTGGATTTGATTCCTCAAAGATGACTTTGCGCAAGGAAGTTATTGGTGGTATCACCACTTTCTTGACGATGGCTTACATCTTAGCCGTTAACCCCAACATCCTTTCTGCTACAGGTATGGATGCTGGTGCAGTGTTCACAACCACATGTATTGCTGCAGTAGTAGGTACGCTGGTGATGGCTATCTATGCAAAGTTGCCATTTGCACTGGCTCCTGGTATGGGATTGAATGCATTCTTTGCATTTACCGTAGTGCTTACTATGGGTTATACATGGCAGTTTGCACTTACCGCTGTGTTGATAGAGGGACTGATATTTATCCTTCTCACCATTACAGGTCTGCGCAAGCATATTGTTAATGCCATACCTTTGGTTATGCGTCGAGCCATCAGCCCTGGCATCGGATTGTTTATCGCCTTTGTAGGACTGAAGGGTGCTGGTATCGTAACCTCATCGGAATCAACTTTTATCACATTGGGCGATTTGCATAACCCTGCTGTGCTGCTGAGTATTTTCGGCATCATTCTGACTGCAGCCCTGTTGGTAAAAAAGGTTACAGGCGCATTGCTTATCGGTATCCTGGTAACTACCATCGTTGGTATACCTCTTGGTGTTACCAATTATACAGGTATCATGTCTACACCTCCATCAATAGCCCCTATCTTCTGGCAGTTTGAATGGCATAACATCTTATCGGTAGATATGGTTGTTGTGGTGCTTACATTCTTGTTTATTGATATGTTTGACACCATCGGTACCCTTATCGGTGTATCAAACCGTGCTGGTATGGTTGACGACAATGGTAACGTGAAGAATCTGAATCAGGCCTTTATGGCTGATGCCATCGGTACAACCGTTGGAGCAATGCTTGGTACATCAACCGTAACCACATACGTTGAGAGTGCCTCGGGTGTGAATGTAGGTGGACGTTCGGGTGTGACCAGTTTCACTACAGCCATCTGCTTTCTCATATCACTGCTCTTCGCACCGCTGTTCCTTGCTATCCCTGCACAGGCCACAGCTGCTGCGCTGATTCTGGTGGGTGTTATGATGATGCACGACATCCGCAAGGTTGATTTCTCTAATTATGTAACAGCTATACCTTGTTTTGTATGTATAGTACTCATGCCACTTACCTACAGTATATCTGACGGTATTCTCATGGGTGTTATTTCTTATGTGCTGATACATCTGTTGTCAGGAACAATAAAAGATACAGACGAGCGTAACAATATGAACTGGGGTACCATTCTCTTGGCTGCTCTGTTTATTTGCCGTTACGCATTCCTTTAATAGTAAAATAGAAAATTAATGTTAGAAGTAAAGAACTTACACGCCAAGATTGGCGACAAAGAAATACTGAAAGGCATAGACCTCGTGATTAACGATGGCGAGACACATGCTATTATGGGACCCAATGGCTCTGGTAAGTCAACCTTGAGTGCCGTACTTGTTGGTAATCCGCTCTACGAGGTTACCGAGGGTGAGGCTTATTTCAATGGCAAGAACCTGCTGGAGATGAAGCCTGAGGATCGTGCCCATGAGGGACTGTTCCTCTCGTTCCAGTATCCCGTTGAGATTCCTGGTGTGTCGATGACCAACTTTATGAAGGCAGCCATCAACGAGAAGCGCAAGTATCAGGGCTTGGAGCCAATGAACGCTGCAGAGTTCCTGAAGCTTCAGCGTGAAAAAAGAAAAATTGTAGAGCTCGACTCAAAACTGGCAAACCGCTCTGTAAACGAGGGTTTTAGCGGTGGTGAGAAGAAGCGCAACGAGATATTCCAGATGGCTATGCTGGAGCCAAAACTGAGCATTCTTGACGAGACCGACTCTGGTCTTGACGTTGATGCTATGCGTATCGTGGCCGAGGGTGTAAACAAGTTGCAGACACCCGAGACTTCGTGCATCGTCATTACTCACTACGACCGTCTGCTCGAGATGATCAAGCCTCAGTTTGTACATGTGCTTTACAAGGGCAGAATCGTAAAGACTGGCGGTCCTGAGCTGGCTGTACAGATTCAGGAGCACGGCTACGATTGGATTAAAGAAGAAATCGGAGAAGAGTAATGGGTAGCGAAAAACAATATATTGAACTCTACGAGCAGGCTCGGCAGATGATTTTTGATCATGCGCCAGAGTCTATGAACGTGGTGCGCGATACGGCTTTCGAGGACTTCCGCAAGCAAGGCTTCCCAACGAAAAAGGTTGAGCGATACAAGTACACCGATATTCAGAAGCTCTTTGAGCCCGATTATGGTGTAAACCTAAGTCGCCTGCAGATTCCTGTGGATCCCTATGAGGCTTTCCGTTGCGACGTGCCCAATCTCTCAACGAGCCTGTATTTCGTGGTTAACGATATGTTCTTCCACGATGACAAGCCAAAGGGACATCTGCCTGAGGGTGTGATTATCGGCTCTATGCGCGATTATCCTGAACTGGTGGCAAAATACTATACCAAGCTTGCTAAGACCAGCGAGGATGCAATTACTGCTCTTAACACCATGCTGGCACAGGATGGACTGCTGGTTTACGTGCCCAAAAATACAAAGGTGGATCGTGCCATACAGGTAATCAACATCCTGAAGGCAACTCCACAGAACGCTCAGCGTGTAGTGCCCGACCTGATGGTAAATCGTCGTGTACTCATTGTGCTCGAAGAGTGTGCTGAGATAAAAATGCTGTTCTGCGACCACGCTGCCGACGATCGTAACTTCCTGGCTACACAGGTTATTGAGGCTTATGTTGGCGAGAATTCATCGCTTGACCTCTATTGCATGGAGGAGACACATAATAAGAACGTGCGTCTTAGCAATGTATACATCGATCAGCAGGCAAACAGTCGTGTAAACCACAACGTCATCACTCTGCACAACGGTATCACCCGTAATAAACTCGACCTTACCTTCAGTGGTGAAGGTGCTGAGTGCCAGTGCTACGGCTGTGTAATTGCCGACAAGCAGCAGCATGTTGATAATAACACGCTCATAGTTCACAAGGTGCCACACTGCATCAGTCAGGAGTTATATAAGTATGTGCTCGACGATAAGGCCACAGGTGCTTTTGCTGGTCGTGTCTTGGTAGAGCATGGTGCTCAGAAGACCACATCGCAGATGACTAATCAGAACCTCACCGCCACCAAAGAGGCCCGCATGTACACCCAGCCTATGCTGGAGATTTATGCCGACGACGTGAAGTGTGCGCATGGTTCAACCGTTGGTCAGCTTAATGATGCAGCCCTGTTCTATATGCGTCAGCGAGGCATCTCTTTGCAGGAGGCTAAGGTGCTGCTGCAGAATGCGTTTATCAATGAGGTTATCGACCACATGCAGCTTGAACCACTCCGCGATCGCCTGCACTATCTGGTAGAAAAGCGATTCCGTGGCGAGCTGAACAAATGCTCAGGTTGCAAACTCTGCAAGTAATAATGTTTAATGTTTAACGTTTAATGTTTAATATAAACAATATCAGGGAAGATTTTCCTATCCTGTCTCGTGAGGTTTACAAGAAGCCGCTGGTTTATCTTGACAATGCGGCTACCACTCAGAAACCACTCATGGTGCTCGATGCCATGAGGGACGAGTATCTTAACGTTAATGCCAACGTGCATCGTGGCGTTCACTACCTAAGTCAGCAGGCCACCGACCTGCATGAGGCTGCACGCGAGAAAGTTCGTGGATTTATCAACGCCAGCAAGATAGAGGAGATAATCTTTACCCGTGGAACCACCGAGGCTATCAATCTGGTGGCCAGCTCGTTCTGCGAGAGTCAGATGCGCGATGGCGACGAGGTCATCGTTACCGAGATGGAGCATCACTCTAATATCGTGTCGTGGCAGCTTCAGGCGATGAAACGGGGAATTATTGTGAAGCACATTCCCATTACCGATGATGGAATCCTCTGTCTCGACCAACTGGAATCACTCATTACTCCTCGTACCAAGATTATCAGCGTGGCTCATGTGAGCAACGTGCTGGGTACGATTAATCCTGTTGAGGAAATCATCAAGATAGCTCATGCCCATGGTATCCCCGTGCTGGTTGATGGAGCCCAGAGTGCACCTCATTTCAAAGTGGACGTTCAGGCCATGGATTGCGACTTCTTTGCTTTCAGTGGTCACAAGATGTACGGTCCAACCGGCATTGGCGTGCTTTATGGTAAGGAAGAGTGGCTCGAGAAGTTGCCTCCATATCAGGGCGGTGGCGAGATGATTGACAAGGTTACTTGGGAGAAGACCACTTTTGAGCGCCTGCCATTCAAGTTCGAGGCTGGTACCCCTGATTATGTGGCTACTCATGGTTTGGCAAAGGCCATCGAATATATCGATTCCATCGGTTTTGATGCCATTCAGCAGCATGAGCAAGAACTTACTCATTACTGTATGGAGCAGCTCCAGACTATCGATGGAATGAAAATCTACGGTCCTATGGATGCTTCGAAAAAAGATGCTGTGGTAAGCTTCAATGTTGGCAATATCCACCACTTGGATATGGGCACTCTGCTTGACCGACTCGGTATTGCTGTCCGTACTGGTCACCATTGTGCTCAGCCTTTGATGGATCGCCTCAGTATCAGCGGCACTGTTCGTGCATCGTTTGCTCTCTACAACACCAAGGAAGAGATTGACGCTCTCGTGGCTGGTATCCGCCGAGTATCGCAAATGTTTTAAGCTATGCTACTCAATAAATACTACGAAGGTAAGATAGAAGCAGGCTGTGACGAAGCTGGTCGTGGCTGCTTGGCCGGTAGCGTCTATGCTGCCGCAGTTATTCTGCCCGAAGGTTATCAGAACGAGTTGCTCAACGACTCAAAGCAGCTTTCAGAGAAGAAACGCTATCAGCTGCGTGAGATTATCGAGCGCGATGCTGTGGCATGGGCTGTAGGCATTGTTACACCTGAAGAAATTGACAAGATTAACATTCTGAACGCCTCGATATTAGCGATGCATCGCGCCCTTGACCAACTCAAGGTTCGTCCAGAGGCTATCATCGTAGATGGGAATCGTTTTAAGCCCTACAAGGATCCCGCTGATGGCAAAGCACTGCCTTCTACCACGATAGTTAAGGGTGATGGCAAATATCTGGCCATAGCTGCTGCCAGCATTCTTGCTAAGACCTATCGTGATGACTATATGAACGAGCTAGCCAAGGAATACTCCCAATACGACTGGCTCTCGAACAAGGGCTACCCCACGAAAAAGCATCGTGAGGCAATAAAACAATTTGGTATCACACCTTATCACAGAAAAAGTTATAATCTGCTGGGTGATGGACAATTAAGTATAGATTTTGGTGAATGATACAAAATATTTTTGTATCTTTGCAGCGCAAAATAAGAACGTACGTTTAAAATTAGTAATAAGATTATGGCAAAGAAAGCACTTTTGATGATTCTCGACGGATGGGGAATCGGTAAGCATGGTAAGGGTGATGTTATCTTCAATACTCCAACTCCTTACCTCGATCTGTTGACAGCTACTTCAGCTCATTCTCAGCTGATGGCATCTGGTGAAGATGTTGGTCTGCCCGATGGACAGATGGGTAACTCTGAGGTAGGTCACCTCAATATCGGTGCTGGTCGCATCGTTTATCAGGACCTTGTTAAGATTAACCGCGCCTGCAAGGACGGCTCTATCATGGAGAATCCTCAGGTAAAGGCTGCATACACATACGCTAAGGAGAACAATAAGAAGCTGCACCTGATGGGTCTGACTTCTGATGGTGGTGTTCACTCTTCACTCGACCATCTGTTCAAGCTCATCGAGATTGGTAAGGCTTACGGTCTGAAGAATCAGGTGTTTGTTCATTGCTTTATGGACGGTCGTGATACCGACCCAAAGAGCGGAAAGGGCTTCATCGAGCAGGTTTCAAAGGTATGTGCCGACAATGAGGCTGCTATTGCAAGCATCGTAGGTCGTTTCTACGCTATGGACCGCGATAAGCGTTGGGAGCGCGTAAAAGAGGGTTACGACCTGATTGTAAACGGTACTGGTAAGCAGAGCACTGATATGGTTGCTGCTATGCAGGAGAGCTATGACGAGGGCGTTACCGATGAGTTCATCAAGCCAATCCACAATGCAGCAGTTAACGGTTGCGTAGAAGAGGGTGATGTTGTTATCTTCATCAACTTCCGTAACGACCGTGCCAAGGAGATGACTATCGCACTGACTCAGGAGGATATGCCAGAGCAGGGCATGAAGACTATCCCTGGCCTGCAGTACTACTGCATGACTCCATACGATGCAAACTTTAAGGGTGTTCACATCCTCTTCCCTAAGGAGAACGTTGAGAACACTCTGGGTGAGTATCTGAGCAAGCAGGGCAAGAAGCAGCTGCACACTGCTGAGACTGAGAAGTATGCTCACGTAACATTCTTCTTCAATGGTGGTCGTGAGGCTCCATACGAGGGTGAGGATCGTATCCTGGTTCCATCTCCAAAAGTTGCTACTTACGACTTGAAGCCAGAGATGAGTGCCTTCGAGGTAAAGGATAAGCTGGTTGCTGCTATCAACGAGGCTAAATACGACTTCATTGTAGTTAACTTTGCTAATGGTGATATGGTAGGTCACACAGGTATCTACAACGCTATCGCTAAGGCTGTATGGGCTGTTGACAACTGCGTGAAGGACGTTATCGAGGCTGCTAAGGCTAACGACTACGAGGCTATCATCATTGCCGACCACGGTAATGCTGATAACGCTATCAACCCTGATGGTACTCCTAACACAGCTCACTCACTGAACCCAGTACCATTCATCTATGTAACCAACAACAATTCGGCTACAGTTAAGGATGGTCGTCTGGCTGACGTTGCTCCTTCAATTCTCCACATTATGGGTCTGGAGCAGCCTGCAGACATGACTGGTGAGAACCTTATTCAGGACTAAGATATAGATTATGACACAGCAGGACTATCAGAACTATCTGGAGAAATACTCGGATACTATCGAAGAGATAAGGGAGCATGCTCACATGCTTCATGATAGTGTAAATCAGCGTTACGACGAGAATCATCCATATAGTGTTCACCTCGACATGGTGGCAGACTTGGTGTTGAAATACGGACACCTGGTCTGCCAGCAGGAGGCTGATGTCCTGCCGTTGTTATTTGGCGCATTCTATCACGATAGTATCGAGGATGCGCGTATGACATATAATGATGTTAAGAAAGGCGCATCTCTCTTTATGAACGACGAGCAGGCCTATATGGCTGCTGAGATGGTGTATGCACTGACTAACGAGAAGGGTAGGACACGTGCAGAAAGAAGCAATGACCGCTATTATGCAGGCATTCGTGATACACCGTACGCTCCGTTCCTTAAACTGGCCGACCGCCTGGCCAACATCACCTATTCGTGTTCGATGTCGAACAGAATAAATAATCACATGAAGGAAGTGTATAAGAACGAGCTTCCTCATTTCCTGGAGTCAATTAATCCTCATAGTGATGACCCACGAAAGATTCTACCGCAAGTAATGATTGACGAGATATATAAGCAGTTATGAACGTACAGATAGAAGAATCGTGGAAGCAGTATTTGCAGAACGAGTTTGATAAACCCTACTTCGCGCAACTCACTACAGCTGTGCGACAGGAATATCAGACTACTACTTGCTATCCTCCAGGTAAGCTGATTTTCAATGCCTTTAACCTGTGCCCGTTTGATAAGGTTAAGGTTGTTATCATCGGACAAGACCCATATCATGAGCCGGGACAGGCCCACGGACTGAGTTTCTCGGTACAGGACGGCATACAGTTCCCGCCATCGCTCCAGAATATCTTTAAAGAGATACAGGCTGATTTGGGTAAGGAAATTCCTACATCGGGCAATCTTACACGTTGGGCTGAGCAAGGCGTGCTGCTTCTGAATGCATCGCTCACCGTTCGTGCCCATCAGGCAAATAGTCACTCGGCATTAGGTTGGCAGAAGTTTACTGATGCTGCCATCCAGGCTCTTGCTGCCAATCGCGAACATCTGGTTTATATGCTTTGGGGAGGATATGCCCGTAGCAAAGCATATATGATTGACAAGAATCGTAATCTTGTTCTTGAGTCGGTTCATCCATCGCCACTAAGTGCTAATCGTGGTGGATGGTTCGGCCAGCATCAGTTCTCGCGTTGTAATGCCTATCTCGAACAAAACGGTATGTCGCCTATCCAGTGGTAGATAAATCCGTATAAATCCGTTTAATCTGTGCCAAATATACCCCCAATTATACAAGTAGGTGATGTGTTGCTCTCGTCGGAAATCCTGACGGAGAAGTTTTGTTGTGATCTTAGCGTTTGCAAGGGCGAATGCTGTGTTGAAGGCGATGCTGGAGCTCCTGTAACGATGGAGGAAATAGCTGAGATTGAAGAGTGTGTTGATACTGTTTGGGACGATCTCTCAGCTTCGGCTCAGGCTGTTATCGACAAGCAGGGTGTTGCATATACCGATAAAGAAGGCGATTTGGTAACAAGTATTGTTGGTGGTAAGGACTGCGTGTTTACATATTATGGCGACATTGAGGACTGGAATACCCATCTGCCAATTAAGAACTGCTGTCTGTGTGCATTAGAAAAGGCTTACAGAGCAGGAAAATCCCATTTCTGCAAGCCTATTAGCTGTGCTTTATATCCTATTCGCGAAAAGAAACTTGGCGATGGTCTGGTTGGACTTAACTACAACCGTTGGAGTGTATGCAAGATGGCCATCGCTAAAGGTATCCAGGAGAATCTCCTACTTTATCAGTTCCTTCGCGATCCACTTATCCGCAGGTTTGGCGAAGAGTGGTATCAGGAGTTACTTGATATGGTAGACGAGCTGAAGAAGCAAGGCTACCTATGATTTCCTGTATTCTGAGGGTGTCATGCCCACATGTTCCTTAAAGTATTTACCTAAGAAACTCTGGTTGGGGAAGTTCATGTCCTCAGCTATCTCCTTAATCGACTTTGTTGAGTTCTTAAGTGCAACTCGCAACTCCATAGTTACATAGTTCTCAATCCACTCAAGGGCTGTACGTCCGCTTATTTGCTTTACCACCAGCGACAGGTATTTGGGCGATATGCAGAGCTGTCGGGCATACCAGCTGACGCGACGTTCGCGCTTGCATTTTGTCTGTACCAATCGCAAGAATCGAGTAAACAGTTTCTCTGACGGAATCTGTATCTTGTCAAAGTTCCTACCCCTATAGATTATGTTGCCTACGTCGTAGAACATTGCCAACAGCAGTGTGCGGATAAGATCCTTACGGAAGTGATGGTTCGTGTCGTTTATCTTCTTCTTGATAACATAGAAGAACTCTTTAAATGCATCACACTCTCTCTGCTCAAGTTTCAAAACAGGTTGAGTGCGGGCAAAGACAAAGAGCGAGCTTACATCGTGAACAGACTTGATAATCTCGTGGAAGAAGTTTACGCTCATCATTATACATAGCCCTTCCATGTCTGGCGATGGCTTGTATTCGTCTATCACCTGGTGCTCGCTTACTATCAGTATGTCGCCTTCATTAATAACCAGCTCTTTGCCATCTATGCGGTATCGTAGCTGGCCTTTGGTGCAGAGACCTATCAAGATGAATGTCATCTTTCGCGGGTCTTGTGGCATGGGAGCCTTGTTGATACAGTCTGACAGCATCAGATCGTTATCGAGTGATACTGAGCCTTCCCAGGCTTGCGCCTTGGAGAGGTCGGAATCGAGTATCAATGTCTTTTGTTTCTTTACCATGTTTTAATGTTCTGAGTTTGTCCTGCCTTGAACTTAACAGTCTTCTGCTGACCATTATATAATAAGGTGATGGTTCCTGCCTTCTTGGCTTTGATGGTACAATTGCGCACATAACCATCTTTCCATTCAAAGCTTACCTCGTATCCGCCACGAGCACAAAGTCCGCTTACGTGGCCCTCTTTCCACGCCTCAGGTACTGCTGGCATAAGCTCTATAACAGCCTGATTGTTCTTTAATGTCGACTGCATAAGCATCTCGCACACACCAGCTGTGCCACCAAAGTTTCCGTCGATCTGGAATGGCGGGTGAGCATCAAACAGGTTTGGATATGTGCCGCCTCCCTTGTGCCACTCCTTCCAGTTGTGTTTCTTTGAACCGCGAGGAGCGATAGGCGTGAGCAGTTTCTGGTAGATATGATAAGCCTGCTTGGGGTTATGCAGACGAGCCCAGAGGTTTATACGCCAACCTGTGCTCCAACCAGTGGTCTTGTCGCCCTTTATCTCAAGCGAACGTTCTGCTGCCTTCTGCAAGGTGGCATCAGTAAGATGATTGCCAGGATAGAGACCGATGAGGTGACTCTGGTGACGATGCTGGAAATCCCAATCATCCCAGTCGTAGTACCACTCGTTCAGGTCGCCCATGTGTCCGATGGTGTATGGGTGCAGCTTGGCTAATGCCTGCTCCATCTCTTTATTCTTCTGTCCGAGAATCTTACCCGCAGCAATGGTGTTGATAAACAGTTCGCGTATGATAGCCAAGTCGGCAGTACCGCCATAGCAGGTGGTGCCGTGATAGCCCTTGTCAGTCTTATACTCGTTCTCGGGCGATGTACTTGGGGCTGTAATCAATTCGCCTGGCTGTTTGGGGTTGTCGATGAGCCAACGCAGACAGAACTGGGCAGCACCCTTCATCAGCGGATAAGCAGTATTCTTAAGATACTCCTTGTCCTGAGTAAACTGATAGCGCTCCCAAAGTGTGTTTACAAGCCATGCTCCACCAAGGTTCCAGTTTGACCACTCTGGACTCTCGTTCTTCTCGCCCACAGGATTGGTCATAGCCCAGATGTCGCTGTTGTGGCTTGAGCACCAGCCTTCGGTAATGTTATAATAGTTCTTTGCGGTGTACTTTCCGTTGGCAGCCAGTCCGGCAATAAAACCATCTAATGGCTCTGCCATCTCTGCCATATTGGCTACGAATGCAGGCCAGTAGTTCTCTTCAAGATTGATGTTTACAGTATAGTTTCCACGCCAAGGCGACCAAAGCTGTGGTGCCCAAAGTCCCTGCAGATTGGCTGGAACATTCTTGGTGCGTGATGATGATATGAGCAGATAGCGTCCGAACTGGAAGTACAGCTCCTCAAGATATGGGGTCTGGTCGTTGCCGTTGGTATAGTCAAGCAGCAGCTGGTCGGTAAATCTGCGCTCCTTGGCTCCTGGCAGGTCGTTAGGATTGCGGCCCTCCTTGTTCAGACAAATCTTTACACGATCGTAGATTGACTTGTAGTCAGCCAGATGGCGGGCATAGAGCTCTTCGAACGTCATGTTCTGTGTGTGCCACATATCGTTGGTTACAGCTTCCAGATAGTTGGCTCCCTCGCGAACAGGATGCTTGTCGAAACCGTTAAAGCTGGTCTCGTTGACGATGTAGATAATAGCCTCTTTTGCCTTGTTGATTGTAAGCGAAGAGTCGCTGGCTGCCATTTCACCATCGGTCTTTACACTTATCATAGTGCAGAAGTGCGTACTCTCCTGTGGATTGCCTGTGGCATGTCCGGTCATGGTTAGCTGTCCCAGTGTGCTTTTAACCTGATGAGGCACCTGGGCTGTAAGAGCTATCTGACAGTTGATGTCGCCACGCAAACGGATGGCAATTAACTTGTCGGGGTTAGATGCGAAGTACTCTCTTGTTATCAGTTTGCCGTTTCGTTTATAGCTGTCACGTACTATAGCAGAGTCGATATCGAGTGTTCGCTGGTATTTGGTAATCTCACCAATTCCTAAGTCCTTGATATGTAGAGTGCCAAGTGGCTGATAGTACTGTGAGTTAGGCCCCTGAACGTGCAACTGAAGTGAGTCGGCCAACTTGTAATCTTCGTTGAACAGTGCTTCGCGAATTGCAGGTATCCATTTGTGGGCATCGGCATCAAGATTGCGGTCGACAGGTTTTCCTGTCCACAGCGTGATGTCGTTAAGATAGATAATATTATCATCAGTTCCGCCATATACGAGCGCTCCCAGCTTACCGTTTCCGATAGGTAGCGATTCTTCGAAATAAGTGGCAGGCTTGTCATATTGTAGCACCATTGGCGCCTGTTCCTGTGCCATTGCCATTTGACATAGCAAAGCTGATAATAGTAGGTAATTCCTCATAATTTTTATCATTTTATCGGTTTCTGTTTGCAAAGATACGAAAAAGTTTGTATATTTGCGGCATAAAACAATAAAAAAAAGAATGACCTATGCAATCAATAAGGAATCTGAATGATATGATTGTCTTCCTGCAACAGAGGGGAGACCGTAAGCGAGTAGCGGTGGTTTGCGCTAACGATGCTTCGACCAGATATGCTGTTGAAAAGGGTAAGGAGATGGGATTTATCGAGCCTGTATATGTTGATGGCGACGATAAGGAAGAGTGTGCCCGCAGAGCGGTAGCGCTATGTAAGAGTGGTGACTGTGACATTCTGATGAAAGGACTTATCAATACCGATGTGCTGTTGCGAGCTATATTAGATAAGGAAAACGGAATTATGCGTCCAGGTCATGTGTTGACCCACGTGGCAATGGCCGAGATTCCCAAGTACGAAAAACTGCTGTTTTTTACCGATGCAGCTGTTATACCTGTGCCTACTGAGGCTCAGCGCCGCCAGCAGATACATTATGTAAATTATATATGCCACGCACTTGGTATTGATGAACCGCGCATCTCGTTGATCCATTGCGCTGAGAAGGTTAGTGCCAAGACATTCCCATATACCGTGGATTATCTTGAAATCATTGCAGAGGCACAGACAGGAAAGTTCGGTCGCTGTATTATCGATGGTCCGCTGGATCTTAAGACATCGCTCGATAGTGTCAGCCTTCGTGAAAAGGGTATCCACAGCGTTATCGACGGACAAGCCGATGCACTTATCTTCCCAGACATAGTGGCAGGTAACGTGTTCTATAAGACACTGACACTGTTTGGCTATGCCAAGACTGCAGGTGTACTGCAGGGTACTCAGTGTTGTTGTGTGCTGCCTTCGCGTGCCGATAGCCCTGACTCTAAGTATTACTCTCTGGCTCTGGCTGCTATATGAAGATACTTGTTATCAACCCAGGCTCTACTTCTACCAAAATGGCCGTGTTCGATGACGAGACATCCGTTCTCGTCCGTAATATCGTACACTCGCCCGATGACCTTGCTGGCTTTGATGATGTTATCGAACAGCAGGATTATCGTCGCCAGTTAGTGCTCGATGAGTTGCAGAAGGCTGATATACCTGTGGATTTTGATGCTGTGATAGGTCGTGGCGGACTGGTTAAGCCTCTTGAGGGTGGCGTTTACGAGATTAACGACCTTATGATTCGCGATACCCATAGCGGTATTGCTCTGCATAACCATGCTTGTAATCTTGGTTGTCTTATAGCCCACGAGATAGCGGCTACTATCCCTGGCTGCCGTTCCTTTATAGCCGATCCAGGTGTTGTTGACGAACTTAACGACTATGCTCGTATATCAGGCTCGCCACTGATGAACCGAATTTGCATCTGGCATGCCTTGAACCAGCGAGCAATAGCCCGTCGCTATGCATCTGAGATAGGTAAGGAGTACGAGGATCTGAATCTTATTATCTGCCACATGGGTGGAGGCATTTCTGTGGCTGCACACGAAAAGGGACGTGCTGTTGATGCAAACAACGCTCTTGACGGTGAGGGACCTT
>Ga0256405_10002462_pt1 | contig 42450 bp, 39 predicted proteins | sample RumenRJG_02DNA_FD_189096 | JGI IMG/M metagenome (GOLD analysis project Ga0256405, IMG submission 189096) | Bovine rumen microbial communities from Lethbridge, Alberta, Canada - RJG_02 | ecosystem: Host-associated > Mammals > Digestive system > Stomach > Rumen | place: Canada: Alberta... | reverse complement strand
TCTGAAAGGATATGTAAAAAAAGATTTTAAATATAAGGTAAGGAAAATTTTTTTATAATATATAATACTCTCTCTCTCAATTTAAATCAATTTTAGCTTCCGTTAAGGAAGCTTTTTTTTTAATATAACGCTTTTATTGAATTAAAAATCATATCAGTTATTTCAACAATATATTCTTGAGAAACCAAACCGTTAATAACAACATCAGATATATCTTGAGCAGGTCTGATATATTTTTGAGCCGTTGAATTTACATCTTTGTATTGCATATCGGCAGCTTCACCCGTTTTACCTCTGCTTGCTGCACGTTTATACCAACGTTCTTTTAATACTTCTAAAGGAGTGTAAACATAAACTTTTACATCCATAATATCTCTAAGATTTTCGTTTAAAACATATAACCCTTCTGTTAAAATAACTTTTGCCGGATTTTTAACTTCTCCGTCAGGTTTAGATTCACAAGTTACAAAATCATAATGTGGAGATGTAATTTGTTGTCCTGATTTTAAATTCAAAAGATGAGTTTTTAATAAATCTAAATTTATAACATCTGGAGTATCAAAACTAAAACCGGTTTTAAATAATTCTTCGTAACTTCCTGCTTCTTTTAATTCCTTAGATGTATCTTTATAATAATCATCTTGACTTACAACTGTATAAAAGTTAGATTTATCCCCTTTTATACATGCATGTGTCGTATTATTTACAAATACAGTCTTACCTGAAGCACTTTCTCCGGTTATACCTATTAAAAAAGATTTATTTTTTTCTTTTACTACACGCTTAGCTATATTTTGTATAAAAACATCTGTTATTTTTAAAATAAGCGGCTGTTCTTGTTTTTTATCATATATTAAAATTTTATTTAAAGTGTCGACAATTTCTTCGACAAGTTCTTTATCTCGTCCTGCTGAATAAAAATTATAATCAGTCATAAAATCGTCAATCACTTTTTCACATTCCATTTTTACTCTTATATAAATATTTTACTGTAAATTAAGTAAAATTTCAAATAAATAATTCTATTCTTTTTCTTCTGTTATTAAATCTACTTACATTTCATTTTCTATTTCATTTTCTATTTCATTTTTTATTTCATTCTCAAATTCATCATCATCTTTAAGTGGACGCAATATTATAATTGAACTTAAATTCAATTGTAAAAATCTATGATGTTCAGTTTTTTTAGTCGGAATAAGCCGATGTTTTACAGTACAATCTTTTATAGCAACAAAACGTTTTGTACCATTTAAAATATCCGACAAAACTCTGTTTTTACGTCCGGTTTTTGGCATAAATACAAAACCGGTTATTTCATAATCCTGTGTTACTACTAAAACTTGTTCAGACCATACTCCGGATGTAAAATCATCTTTCTTTTTATTTCGGCTATTAATATTAAAATCTTCGATGTCAGTCATTTAATTTCTCCTTATGAATAAGATTGGAATAACGGTAAATATAAAGCCAATGCTAATATTAATACAATTCCGCCAATTACAATTAACATAAGCGGTTCTATCATTTTTGTCATTGTACTTATTACAGAAGCAAGTTTTTTGTCAATAAATACTGTTGCTTGATATAACATATCACCTAAACGTCCTGTTTGTTCTCCTGTTGCAATCATAAATAAAATCATTTTAGGCATAACATTTACATCCCTTAATGCTAAAGATAAATGCTGTCCTTGTTGTACCTTTTCGGTTGCTTTATTTAATTTTATTTGTAATGTATGGTTATCTACAGTTACACTTGATAAATACAAACAGTCAATAATAGGTATACCTGCTTCATAAGCAACTTGCATAACTGCAACAAAATTTGAAAAATTAGAATATGTAATCAGTGAAGATAACAAAGGTACTTTTAAAATATTCGCATCTATCCAATGCTTTGATGGCTGCCATGCAAATGCAGTATATACTGTTGCTCCAAGTGAAATAAATATAACCGGTATTAATATCCAATAAGTTTTTAAAGTTACACCTAAATTCATTAAAAATGCAGTTATCGGAGGCAATTCTTTACCTAAATTATCAAACATATCTTTAAACGCAGGAAATACAAAAACAAGCATTATAGTTGTAATTACAATGGCTAAAACAATAACGAAAGCAGGATACATTAATGTACCAATAACTTGTGCTCTTGTTTCAGCTGTCTTTTTTTGTAATTCTACAAGACGTTCTAAAGTTTTTTCCAATTCTCCTGAATCTTCTCCGGCTCTTACAAGTCCAACATATATATTACCAAATATTTTTGGATATTTAGATACAGTATTTGCAAATGTAGAACCGGCTATTACTTGTCGTCTTATTTCTTTTGCAATAAATCTTAGTTTTTTCTTGGCTGCATCATTTTCAATAAATGTTAAAGCTTCAATTATAGGAATACCTGATTGTAAAAGTATTTGCAAAGTAGATGTAAAATCTATTTTATCACCTAAAGACATGTGTGGTAATTTTTGACGGGAAATTTTTATATCATCTTGCTGATCCTTTGTTTCTTCTACAATTTTAGTTGGTACAAGAGACATTTGACGTATAATGTTACGAGCTTCTCTGTGATTGTGAGCTTCAACTTTACCTTTTACAATTTCTTTATTATTTTTTAGTGCTTCATAACTATATATTGGCATAAAAATTTACTCCTACTCATTTACTAAACCGAGTACACGAACAAATTCATCTATTGTTGTTGCTCCTTTTAAAATATGTGCAAAACAGGATTGAGATAATGTATGCATACCACAAGCAACAGCAGCATCTTCAATTTCAATATCATGGGCTCCTTGAGATATTAATTTTTTAATTTCTTTATTTATAGGTAATATTTCAAAAATACCAAGACGACCTTTATACCCTGTCATATTACATAATGCACATCCTGTAGGTCTATAAAGTTTTGTTTTCATAAGTTTTTGTATATCATTTTCGTCAACTAATATTTGAGAAGCTTCTTCATGTGTCGGATAATATTCTGTTTTACAACTGCATAACTTTCTGACTAAACGTTGTGCAATAACACCTGTTAATGTTGATGATATTAAATAATCCTTTGCTCCCATTTCAATCAAACGTGTAACTGTTGCAGCAGCCGAATTAGTGTGAACCGTTGATAATACAAGGTGTCCTGTTAAAGCAGCAGAAATTGCTACTTCAAGAGTTTCATAATCTCTGATTTCACCTACAAGAATAATATCAGGGTCTTGTCTTAAAATAGCTCTCATACAAAACGCAAATGTTATACCGGCTTTTGTATTTACTTGTGATTGGTTTACACCTTCCAACTTAATTTCTATAGGGTCTTCAATAGTAGTTATATTTACATCAGATGTATTTAAAACTTTTAATAATGCAAACAGTGTTGATGTTTTACCTGAACCTGTAGGCCCTGATGTTAAAATGATACCGTTAGGACATGCTATAAGTTTTTTAATAACTTCTATATCATGTTCACTTGTTCCATCAATAATTAAATCTTTTTTTGAAGAATCAAAACTTACAGGAGGTGCTAATACACGGATAACAATTTTTTCTTTAGAACCAACCGGAAGTGAGTTAATACGGAAATCGTATAATCTTTCATTAAATTTTATGGAAAAGCTGCCGTCTTGAGGTCGCCTGTGTTCAGCAATATTCATTCTTGCCAAAACCTTAAAACGAGTAATAACAGCACCTTCAACTTTGGAAGGAATATCCATGATTTCTTGTAATATACCGTCAATACGATAACGTACAACGTGTTTTTCAAGACGCGGCTCAATATGAATATCTGATGCCTTCCTATCTATTGCATCAGTTACAATTTTATTTACTAATCTTGCAACTGAACCGGATGTTTCTCTTAATTCTTTTTCAATTTGTTCCCATAATGAATCTCCAACATCTGATTCATTTGCTTCTGCTTCAACTTGTTGTAATAATTTATTTGTTTCTTTTTTATTTTCAGGAAAATATTTTTGTAATGCATTTTGAAACTCAATATGAGTCATTAAATATGGCTTTGGTGTTTGACCTGTCAAATAAACAATGTCTTTTAAAACACCGGAATCATTTGGATTAACCATTCCCAAACTTATAGTTTTACCATCAGAACTAAGAGGGATTACTTTATTTGTTTTGATAAAATCTTCAGGCAATAATTGGATAAAAGCTTCCTGTTCTCTTATCATGTCTGCCGTTACAACTTCATATCCCTGTTGTTCATGCAGAGCTATTTTTAATTGTTCTAACGTGATAAAACCAAGAGTATAAAGTGCAGAACCTAACGGCATAGACATTCTTTTACTTTCAGCCAATGCTTCTATTAATTGAACATCTGTAATATATCCGTCTTCTATTAATATTTCACCAAGCTTTTTGCGTGAACCGTTTGGTACAAATGTCTTTTCAGAATTAGAATTATTTTCGTTACTATCATTATTTGAATTATGCTCTTTAGGTACAAGTTGTTGAACAAGATGTACTAAAAAATCATTAAATTCATGTGATTCAACTTGTAAATATTTTACATTACACCTGCAAGTATCAACGATAACTTTAGATATTTTATCTTTATTTGTGTTTTTACAAATAACAGCAAATAGAGTGTCTCCCTTTATATCAATAGGTACAAACTTTAAATCTTCAAGTGTTTGTATATTGAATTTTGAAACAACATCTATATTTATACTTGCTTTTAATTTTGTCAGTTGATCGTTCATTTTTCATTTTTATTATAGCGCATTGCTATTATTATTATCAAGTTTTTCACCAACATCTTCTGCATCTTTTAGAATTTTTGGTGTTAACAGAATAAGCATTTCAGTTTTATCTTTTTTAGTAGTTGTTGAACGGAAGAAAAATCCTAAAACAGGTATATCCCCAAGAAATGGAACTTTGCCTACGTTTTTAGATTCATTATCTCTCATCAAACCACCAATTATAAGAGTTTCACCATCCTTAATTCTTACATTTTTCAGATTAACTGTTCTTCTATTAAGTAATGTTGCAACAAGTTCTGGATCACCTGATGCTACAAGTTGTGCAGTTATTGTTTCTCCTTGAGTTGCATATTGTGTATTAAAATCTAATGATATATAACCCTCAGGACTTATGAATGGTGTTAAACTAAATTGTAAACCCATATCATTACCGATTTGATATTCTCTTTCAACACCGGTACCAAATGATACAGTACCTGTTGTAACAATTTGTGCATCTACTTTTTCAACATAATCATCAGTTAAGTTTATTACTGAAGTTTCTCCGTTTGTTAAAATAATTTTCGGATTAGCAATAACTCTTCCTTTTTGATTTGTTATTACATAATTGATAAACCAGCTAACTTGTGGAGAAACAGCAACTTTTGAATAATATCGGTTACTAGGTCCAAAGATTATAGGCATACCACTCATTGTACCCGTTCCTCCACCGGCACCGTCAAAACGAACATTAAAGTTTTTACTATAAACATTCCACATATTTGTTAAGTCTTTTTGTGCACTTTCTGAAATTTCAATGATTGATATATCTAAAAATGCTTGTGGTTGTTTTACATCATTTTTCACAATAAAATCTTTAATACTGTTAATTTGATTTTGAGAACCACCTAAAACGTTTATAGTACCTCTTTGAGGAAAATAACTAACAATCATTTTTATATTACCAAAAGATTTCATTTTATTAGAAGAACCTGAATCAGAACTTGATTCTTCTTCACTTTCACTTTCACTATCTCCTTCCGTAACACCATCTTTGTCTATAGTACATGCTACGATATTTTTACCTATAGCAATAGAACTACCACTACCGCTACTGCCTGAATCTCCTCCGCCTTCAGCAGCAAAACCGGTTACAACTCCATCATTTTTACTAAAGAGTTTTTCTAAATAAGATGCATCTTGAGGAATATTTGCAGCAAAACCGGATCTTGCACCTCTATTACCTCTTTGCTGTGTTTGTACATTACCTCTGTTTATAGCTCCTGCTGAACCACCTGATGAGGAATTACTATCAATATCAATATCAGTAGAGCCCTCTGTAACTTTTAACATATTACATACAAGTTTTGCCATTTCTGCAGGTGTTGTATGTTTTACCGTAAAAGTCGTATCTAATGGCGGTACATCAAATTTTGCAGCTATTTTTTTTACAATAGATAAATCATTTTGTGTTCCAAATACAAGTAATTCATTTTTTGCGGCATTTGTCGCTACAACATTCCAATTAGATAAACCGGGAGTATTTTTTGAAAAAATGTTTTGATTTAAAAAGTTTGCAATTAATGCCGCATCAACATAGTTAACAGGAACAGTATACATTTCCTGTTTAGACCAGCCGGACTCCTTTGCATGATCTAATGATGATATTACAAGTGTTTTACCATCCATGTGATATGTTAAACCCGTTACCTGTAAAACCATTCTAAAAGCATCATTTAACGGTACATTTACTAAATCTAATGTAACTGAACCGGTTGCAGATTGATGGAAAATAATATTTAACCCTGCTTTATCGGCAAACATTCTTAATACCGGCTGTACATCCGAATCTTTCAAGCTTAATGTAATTTTAGGATTTGTTTTTGTTATATTAGTAGCACCTCTCAGTTGTATTGAATTTGAAGCAGGAGTACTTCTTAATACAGGTTTTGTATTATTAACAGCCGACAATTCATTTGCATTTGCGTATGAAAAAGCATATATTGCAAATACAAATATTAGCAATGCAACTCCGCTCAAACTTATTTTTTTATTATTTATCATTATTATCTACTCCCGATTTTATTTTAATTTTATTTACGTCTTTTTTTGTAATTAATATTATGTTTATCTGTTTTACCGTAAGAACCGCCAAACTTTTTGTCTATATTAGCAGTACCGGATTCATTAGGATTAAGCGTTGCTAATATTTGTCCTACATTTGCATCATAAATATTAGTACCACGTTTTATAATAACAGTTTTTGGCTTTATTCCGATTATAGAAAATCCTTGAACAACATCCCCGCTTTTTACAAAATAGTCTGTATCATTTATTTTTATAATTGCAGAAGGACTGTAATTGTCATACATAATACCTGAAACAGATGTTTTCAATAATAAATCTGCATCAGAATCTGTTTCCAGCTTACCTGGCGGTAATATATAATTAGGATTTATTTTTACTTTTTTAACTTCTTTTTTTACAGGTTCAATTTCACTTGCAGGTAAAAATGGGTTAACATCTATTTTATCATCAACTAATACGACAGATTTTTGATTTGTCGAAGCTTGCGAAACTTTTTTTATAGATGGTTTTTTCGTATCATTACTTGCTAATAAAAGAGTATTGGGATCTATTCCTCCTCCGCCATTATAAGCAATATAAGAACCATTACCGTCAATTCCGGCAGAACCTGAAGATAATGATGTTTTACTCATTACATCAGTACTTACATTACCTTCTGATATAGATGTAAATTCTTCAACAACTGCAGAACTTCCTGACATTATCTTATTGTATGCATAAAACAGTGTAATTGCTGCCAATAAAGAAATTATACTCAATGCTACTGCAATAAATCCAAAAAGCACTTTTTCGTTTTTAAATATATTATTAAACCTTATTTTAATAATATGTACTGCAGGTTTTGTTATTGACGGCGTACTTTCCAATGTTGATGGAAAGTGCAAATACCTTGTTCTGTAACTTATATTATCCCCGTTAAATCCGCTAATCATTTTCCCGATTTCTTTGTAATAGTTGTACGTACTTATTATATCTGCGTTACTTCTATTTTATGATACACTTCCACAAATACAATATTAGGTTAACAATATACTAACACACTATTAATATAAAAAACCATTGTTTATTAATTTTTTTAACAATTCGTGTTAATTTTTATAAATACGCTGTATAATTGTCCGTATGAAAGAGATATTATTAATTGCACCTGTAAAAAAACCTGAAGATATTGATAAATTTTCAAAACATTCATCTTGCAGAAGTTTTTATGTATATCACACAAAATTTATAAACAACAATTTTGAATATATAAAGGATTTTATTAGTGCTGCAAAACGTAATGATTGTAGTATATTTATAAATTTTAAACATAATATAAATGAAGAAGAACTTCCTGTTATAAAAAAAATGATAAAGTACCTTAAAACAACAGATATTGACGGTATTTTTATAAACAGTTTTGCAGTTTTAGAAGTTGTAAAAATTTATACGCTGCCATTTAAAGTAATAATTGATTCTTACTTTGATATTCATAATTTATCAGGAATAGATTTTGTAAACAATTTTCATAATATTAGCGGAATTATAGTAACGGAAGAAATTTATTTAAAAAATATTATAAAACTCAAAAAATATATGAAACTTCCTCTGGCAATTGATTCTGATAATTTACCATGGTTTGCGGAAGATGTTCAAAAAACAGAAGCAATAGATGCGGTTGTTATAAAAGGTAAATTTAACTCATCAGAAGAAATTCTTGATGGCATAAGGTTAATTGAAAAAATACTAAAAACACCTAAATTGTTTAAAAAACAAAATCTTCCTTTTAAACATGTAAGAAAAAGTTTTTATAAAACAGATCATTTTTCAGGTGATGTAGTTTGTGCAGATGGAGGAAATTTTAAATTTAGCGGTAATATTGAAAATTTTGAATGGAAATGTTCAAAAACAAAATTAAAGACAGATATTGTATATAAAAAAGATAAGGATTATAAAATTTGTTTAAGATTATCAAAACTTTCTCAAATATTATCCTTAAAAAGATTTATTAACAAAATTGGTTTTAATCCTATAGACAGTATAGAATTTGGCGAAATTGTATCAACATCTGATTTGGCAAATATGAGTTTTGAAAACGCAGTAAAGCGTGTAATGAAATTTTGTAAAAATAATAATATCCAATTTTGTCTTTCAACCCCAAAAATATTAATAGAAAGAGATTTTGACAGAGTATATGAACATTGCAAAAAACTTTTACTAAGCAATCTTTGTACAAATCCTTCAATAGTAATAAATAATATCGGTTATTTTTGGGCAGTAATAAACGATAATGATTTAAGTAAATTTTCTATAGAAATAGGTCAGGGAATAAATCTTGCAAACAGTCTTGCTATAAAATGTTTAATAAATCTACACCGTGCAAGTACAGTAGATTTTACATCTCAACAAGATGTTAAAGGTATATTAACTACACTTTCAAAAGTTAAGAATATAATCCCAAACAGAAAATTAACAATAGCAGGCAATATTAGTGTTCCATGTTTGGGATTGTGTCCGTTAAATAACGACAGTGCAGTTATTTCAAGATTATCTTGCAAAGCACCATGTCATAGTGGAAGTTATGCCTTAAAAGAACCATTAACAGGCGAACTTCATCCGTTTACGTGTGATGGATTTTGCAGAATGCATCTTTTTGAAAATAAAATTATTCAAAATTTTGAAGATATTGATAAATTACAAAAACATGGTATAAACGAATTTGTATTTGATTTTAGTGCTATTGACGCAAAATTTGTACCTATAATTTTAACAAATTACCTCAATTCAATATATTTGGATAATGATAAATAATTTTGATTGTGATAGAATAATTTTGTTGAGTTTAGAAAGGATATAAAATGAAAAAACAGATATATACATATTTTTTAAGTATAGTATTAGCATTTAGTGTTATTGGTATAGGAACATATACAAATATTTCTAATGCAGCTCCTGCAAAAACCAAAGTAAAAACAGAAACTGTAGTAACAAAACCAAATAAACCTGTAACAACAAATGCACCTGCAGTAAAGCAGGAATATAATTATATATCAGTAAAACCAATTGTTTTAGTTGATTCACCTAAAGAATATTTAAATAAACGTGTTAGAATAACTGCAAGATTTGACAAGTTCTCAAGTTTGGGACTTGATTATAAGCCGGCAATGAGAAGTTCTGAAAAATATATCACATTTTTAATAATGCGTGATGACGTTGACCATAATATACCACTTTCAGAATTAAAAAACTTTTTAAAAAGAGAAGTTGCTGAAAAGAATATTACATTGGAAACAGGGGATATAATTGAATATAAAGGACTTGTTTTTTCAAATGCATTGGGTGATATTTGGCTTGATGTAGAAGATTTTAAAGTTATATCTGCAAAAAAGAAATCAAATAAAACGGAAAATACCGTTAAAAAATAAATTTTTTATTTTATAAATTATTTCGATAATTTATAAAAATGTTGAATTACCTTGTATTTTGTGATAATATACCTTTAGAGGTTATATATGGCTAAATTATCTGCTTTTATCGTTGATAATGATGAAAATACAAGAGAAATAATAAAAAATTTAATACAAGAAGTTGAAAACGTTGAAATAGCAGACGTTTTTAATACTATTAGTGATGCATACAATGAAATTTTAAAAGAAAAACCGAATTTTGTATTTGTATCTACTGTTAATAATTCACAAGATGTATTTGGCTTAATAGAAAAAATAACTTTGATAAATAATAAAATAAAATTTATTGTAATGGCATCAAGTTATGATACTAATTCTGTTATAAAAGCAATGAGAGCCGGAGCAAGAGAATTTTTACCAAAGCCATTAATAAAAGAAGATTTTATTAAAACTGTAAATAGATTAAAAGAACAATTTTCAGGAAACGATAGTAATACAAATTGTAAAATAATAACAACATTTTCAAATAAGGGAGGAATAGGGAAAACATCTATAGCTACCAATTTAGCACTTGAAATAGCTAATATTACAAAAGAAAAAGTAGCTATTGTAGATATGAATTTTCAATTAGGAGATGTTGCTACTTTTTTAGACATAAAACCATCTTTTGATATATCTTATGTTGTTAAAAATATAGATGGAACAGATAATAACTTTTTAGAAAGTACTTTGGATAAATATAAAGATACAAGTCTTTATGTACTTGCCGATCCGCCTTATATGGAACAAGCAAAAGATATAACACCGGAACAAATCACAAAATTATTCGATGAATTAAGAAAATCATTTTCTTACGTTATAGTAGATACAAGTAACGTTTTTGACGGAAAAACTATTACAGTTCTTGATAATACTGATTTTATAATGCTTGTAACCATTGTAAACCTACCTGCTATAAGAAATTGTCAAAGATGTCTTGATGTATTTGAACGATTAGGATATAGCAAAGATAAGTCAAAAATAGTTATTAATCGTTATATGGAAAATGATGAAGTTACGGTTGAAGATGTTGAAAATACATTAAATAAAAAAGTATATTGGAAAATACCGAATAACTATTTTACAATAATGTCATCTATAAATAAAGGTTTACCGGTTGAATATATAAATCCGAGTTCAAATATAGCTCAAAGTTTTAGAGAACTTGCAACAGTATTATCTGATAATATTTATAAACAGAAAATTGCTCAAAAAATTGAGCGTAATCCTCTTATAAACTTTAAAAGTTTAATGGGTTAATTATTAAACTCTGCCATACATATCTTCGTATCTTATGATATCATCTTCTGATAATAAATCTCCATGTTGAAGTTCTATTATTTCAACATAGTCTTGTGATAAATTTTGAAGAGAATGTTTTTCTTTTACACCAATATCAATACATTCACCAACATTTAATTCTAACATATTATCATTATGTAATACAGTTGCTTTTCCGTAAGCTACAACCCAATGTTCTGCTCTGTGGTTATGAGATTGAATAGAAAGTTTTTGTCCCGGATATACGTGAATTTTTTTCGTTAAAAAACCATCTCCTGCTGAAATAACAGTATAATATCCCCAAGGTCTATACACAGTTTGATGAATTTTATATGTATCATTTTGCTCTTGTTTTAATTTGTCATAGATATTTTTAACTTTTTGAGCTTCATTTTTATTGCAAGCAAGAATAGCATCTTCTGTTTCAACAATTATTGTATCTTCTAAACCTACAGCAGCAATAAGTTTTGATGTTGAATATAAAAGTGAGTTTTTAGCTCCCTCATTTATAACATTACCAATTACTACATTTCCGTTTTTATCTTTTTCATTAATGTCATAAATAGATTTCCATGAACCCAAATCATTCCAATCACTTTCAAGTTTTATAAGGGCTATTTTATCTGATTTTTCCATTAATGCATAATCAATAGATATTGAAGGCATCTTTTCAAATATTTCAGAAGAAATATTTGAATGTTTTGTAAAATCAAATTCTTGTACAAGATTGAAAATATCAGGAGCATATTTATTTAATTCTTCTAAAAATACAGAAGTTTTGAACATAAATATACCGCCATTCCAATAAAAATTATCAGAACTTACATATTTTTCAGCTGTTTCAAAATTTGGTTTTTCTACAAATTTATTTACTTTAAATCCGTCATATATTTTATTATTAGTATCAATATTGATATATCCGTATCCTGTTTCAGGATATGTTGGTTTTATACCGAATGTTACTATATATCCGTCTTGAGCAAGTTTTTTTCCTCGCATAACAGATGTTTTAAATGCTCCAAAATCTTTAATTAAATGATCAGATGGAACAACAAGAACTATAGAATCATCTTTTTCTTTAGATATATTTTGAATATATTTTGCAGCAGCCGCAATAGCAGGTGCTGTATTTTTTGCTTCAGGTTCAGTTAGAACAATTGGTTTTTTAGTTTCTGATTGAAGTTGATTTTTAACTAATGATTGGTGTTTATCATTTGTAATACTTATTATATTTTCACTTGGAGTAAAACATTCTAATCTTGCATAAGTCGATTGTAATAAACTTTTACCCATATTTAAATCTAATAGTTGTTTAGGATATAATTCTCTTGATAAAGGCCAAAGTCTGCTTCCTGAACCACCTGCTAATATTAAACTATACATATAATTCTCCTTATTTATTCTTTTCCCATACAGCAATTTTTATATTTTTTTCCGCTTCCACAAGGACATGGATCATTTCTTCCTATTTTATCACCTTTTTTAATAGGTCTTATTTCTATTTCATCTTTTTCTTCAGAACTGTCAAAACTTTCTGCAGCTTTTGATAATTCTGTTTCTACAGGTTCTCTTTCTACAATTTGTATACCAAATTTTGTTCTAAATAAATGTTTAACTGTATCTGCCTGAATTTCGTACATTAAGTTATTAAACAAATCGTAAGCTTCTTTTTTATATTCAATCAAAGGATCTTTTTGACCGTAAGCTCTCAAACCTATACCATCACGCAATATATCTATATTATGCAAATGGTCAATCCATTTATTATCAACGACTTGGAGCATAATATCTCTTTCAAGATGTCTTGCTATATTGTTATCTGCAAATGGCTCTTGTTTTTCAGGGTTTTCTTCATATTGAGAAATTACATCATTGTAGAAATTAACCATTTCTTCTTCATGTTCTTTATATTTGCGTTTTGCATCATCAATAATCTTATTATATATTTCTTGGTATGAAAGATTTTTAATGTCATCAACAGTAATATTTGTTGTTTGAGGAATAATTGAATGTAATTCTGTTATCATTTTGTTTAATTCTTCAGGAATATATTCTTCAATATTCATATTAGGAGAAATGTAGCTTAACAAAAGCCGTTCCATTTCCTTTTCTATCATATAGATAATATCTTCAGAAAGATTTTTACCACTTAATACTTTTCTACGTTGAGCATAGAATTTTTCTCTCTGAACATTCATTACATCATCATATTCAAGTACATTTTTTCTTATATCAAAATGATAAGTTTCAACTTTTCTTTGAGCAGATTGAATTTGTCTTGTTATAATAGGATTTTCAATAGCCATATCTTCTTCTACATTTAATGCATTCATAAGATTTATAATCTTATCTCCGCCAAAAATTCTCATTAAGTTATCTTCCAAAGATAAGAAAAATCTTGTAGCACCGGGATCACCCTGACGAGCAGCACGACCTCTTAATTGATTATCTATACGGCGAGATTCATGTCGTTCAGTACCTATTACATATAACCCACCGGCTTTTATAACTTCAAAATGTTCTTTTTCGGTTTGTTTTCTTGATTCAGCAAGTACACTATCTTTTATACTTTCATAATCAGGATGTTCAAGTGTAATTCCCATTTCTTCAAGTTTTTCTTTTGCTAAATATTCTGCATTTCCGCCTAAAAGAATATCTGTACCACGACCTGCCATATTAGTTGCTATTGTAACTGCTCCTTTTCTTCCTGCCTGAGCAATTATATATGCTTCTTTTGCGTGATGCTTTGCATTTAAAACATTGTGAGGAATACCACGTTCTTTTAATAATTTTGACAAAAGCTCTGATTTTTCAATACTTATTGTACCAACAAGAACGGGTTTACCTTCTTTATGTGCTTTAATAATTTCATCTACGACAGATAAATACTTTTGTTTTTCTGTTTTATAAATAATGTCAGAATAATCTATTCTTATATCCGGCTTATTTGTCGGAATTGCTGTAACTTCCAAATTATAAATTTTTCCGAATTCTGCCTCTTCTGTCATTGCAGTACCTGTCATACCGGATAATTTAGGATATAATCTAAATAAATTTTGGAATGTAATACTTGCTAATGTTTGAGTTTCATCTTGAATTTTTACGTTTTCTTTTGCCTCAATTGCCTGATGTAATCCGTCAGACCAGCGTCTACCTTCCATTAAACGTCCGGTAAATTCGTCTACAATACAAACTTCACCATTTTTAACAACATAATCTGTATCACGAATAAATAGCTCTTTTGCTTTTAATGCTTGTAATAAATGATGAGCATAGTTATTCTGAATTTCAAATAAATCTTTACAACCGATTAGAGCTTGTGCTTTATCGATACCATCTTCTGTTAAAATAATATTTTTATTTTTTTCATCAACTTCATAATCTTTTATTTTTTCAAGTTTCGGTGCTATTTTCGCCATTAACTTATAAGTTTCCGCTGATTTTTCAACTCGTCCGCTTATAATAAGAGGTGTTCTGGCTTCATCTATTAAAATACTGTCAACTTCGTCTATTATTGCATAATTAAACGGTCTTTGAACAAGCATTTCCATACTGCCTGCCATGTTATCACGCAAATAATCAAATCCGAATTCGTTATTTGTACCATAAGTTATATCACAGTTGTAGGCATCTCTTTTTGCTTCAAAATCTTCTGCTGTTCTACCGCCGGAAAGTATAACTCCTACAGATAGTCCTAAAAATTTATATATTTGTCCCATCCATTCGCTATCACGTTTCGCAAGATAATCATTTACGGTAATAACATGAACTCCTTTACCTGTAAGAGCATTTAGATATGCAGGAAGTGTTGCAACCAAAGTTTTACCTTCACCTGTTCTCATTTCTGCAATATGACCGTTATGTAAAAAATATCCGCCTATTAACTGTACATCAAAATGACGCATATTTAATACACGTTTACCTGCTTCTCTAACAGTTGCAAATGCTTCGGGTAAAATGGCATCAAGAGCTTCTTTTTCAAGTATTTTATCTGCTTTTGGGTTATCAGAAGTTCTTCTTTTTGAAAGAATTTCTTTAAATTCTTGTGTTTTAGCACGCAATTCATCATCTGTCATTTTTTCGAATTCCGGCTCTAATGCGTTTATATGTTCAACGATAGGCATTACCGATTTAACTTTTTTTGTATTCGGATCTCCCATCAATTTTAATAAAAACTGTATCATTATACATTCTCCCGATTAATCAAGTTAATTGTATCATAGACAAATTATATGGGCAATACTACAACAATATAAGATAATTTCAAATTAATACAATTTTGGTATGGTCATATTTAATTTATGTTAAAATAAATTTGTAAAATTGATTTTTGAGAATATATATGACTAAAAATTTTTTTCACTATATAAATATACTGTGTTTAATATTATTTTTTTCGTGGTGGCTACCTGTAATTGCTCATGAACATGAGGATATTCATAATCTTACAAAACACGTTAAACCTCTTAAAGAAGGTTCTGTTTTAACAATACAAGATTGTATATATACCGGCTTAAAAAACAGTCCTATTATAAAAAGACAAAAATATAATCTTGATATTGCAAAAAGTAATGTTGGAATAGCAAAATCTGCTTTTTTCCCTACACTCGGTGTTGGTGCAGGTATAAATCATCAAAGTAATACAAATAAAGAAGATTTTTATTCTGTTTACAGAGAATTACCAAATGTTAATGCCGTACTAAATATGATGATATGGGATTTTGGCAGGTCATCCGCTAAAATAAGAATGGAAGAATTTAATAAAATTGCTGCTGAGTATGAATTTGAAGACAGTGTTTGTTTTACTGTTTTTGATATTAAAATTAAATATTATAATTTGTTAAAGGCACTATCTCTGTTACAAGTAGAAAATATTAATTCAGATATTAATAAACAAATAGCACTTGATATTTCTCAATTAATAAAAGAAAATAAAAAAAATAAAATTGATTTATTAAATACTCAAGTTGAAGAATTTGTAATAAAAAACAGAATTATAGAAGCAAATAGAGAAGTAAATAACAGTCAATCGGATTTAAATAATTCGATATATTATGTTAATGCCCCTCATTATGAAATTTTAAAAACTCCTACATATAAAGACGATTATTTTGAAAAAATAAAACCAATATCTAATATAAAATTAAAAGCCAATATAAGTAAATCAGATACTAAACTTTATAAATTACATTTTACTTTAAAAGAAGCAACAGATATTGCTTACAAAAACAATCCTGATTTAAAAGCATTAATTGCAACAAAAGATGCAATGGAACAGGCATTGTTAGTTGTTAAACGTTCTTATTATCCGTCATTGAATGTAAATGCAGGATATGATTACATTAATTCAAACCATTACAGAAACAACAGTTTTTCAGCAGGAGTTAATCTTAACACCGATTTAAATGCAATGGAATTAAAATATAATATTGACAATGCAACAGCACAAATTCACCTTGCAGAAACAGAAATCGAAAAATTTAAACAAGATTTATATATCAGTGTTGAAAAGGCATTAAACAATGTTGAGAAAACGGAAAAAGAAATTTCAATTGCAAAACAACAGGCAGAAAAAGCAAATGAAAATTTACAGGCAACAATAACTGATTATAAGAATAATAAATTAACACGACTTGATATGCAAAATGCAAGAGAATTATATATTGATGCATTAACGGATTATATTAATTCTATTTATAATTACAATATTTCATTGATAAAACTTGAAATGTCAATGCATTATCATTTGGTAGATTTGCATGAACATACGGAACACGCTTTGGAACATCATGATGATGAGATTATAAACGATTTTGATAAAGCTATGAAATGCAAAAAACGTCATTCTAAAAAAGTAGAAAAACTGTAATACAGTTTTATTACATTTTTAATATAGTATAATAAATATTTTACTTCTGATATGGATATTACAAATATCAAGGATGAAGTTACAAGATTATATTTAAAAGCAGATAATACAATTCAGAAAATCCAAGAATTGCAAAAATATTTCGTGCAATGGGTTATGTAGAAGATTTTGGAACAGGCATTCCAAAATTGTTTAAATATTGTAAGGAATATACAGGTTATGAACCAATAATAGAAGATGAAAACACTTTTAAATTTATCTTGAAACACAATTTCTATCCTCAAAAAACAATTAGTAATCAAGTAACTGATCAAGTAACTTTAAAACAAGCTATATTGGAATATTGTACTGTAGAACGTTCATTGGTAGAAATAATTCAAAGGTTTGGATATTCAAGTAGGGTTCATTTTAAAAACAAAATACTTAACCCACTAATAGAAAAAGGATTAATCACACCAACACAACCAGATAGACCTAATAGCCCAACACAAAAATATTATACCGTGATAAAAGAGGATAATATAAAATAATCAAATTTAACGAGTATATAAATATATTGATAGAAACAATACAAAAGAGAATATACTTATTACAGAGACAGTCAATAAAGTATTATTGAAAAAAATTAACAATACTAAAACAGGAAAACTTGCAAATGCGGATATGATAAGCAAAATTTGTCCTATATTAATTTTTGAATCATCTTTATAATTTGGATTTTCATTACATATATTTTTAATATAGTTATCAAAATCTTTATTTATTTCATTCGGAATATTTATACTTTTTTTAGCATTTTTTAATTTGATTACATGAAAAGATTTCCATTGTGTAGATATTATTCTTATATTTTCAATATCTTTATATTTAATTTCTTGCATTACATCCGGCAGAATTTTAGAATTATATTTTATTAATGTAAAACCATCATCTGTTACTTCTATTTTTATATCTCTTTGTAAATAAAAACATACAAGCCCTATTAAACATGTTATTGAAATAAAACCAAAAAAGTAAACTTTAAAAAATATAAAAACAGAAAGAAAAAATACAAACAAACATAATAATATATTTTGTATGGCTTTTTCTTTTTTTAATAAAAAAATATTATTTGTATTATTAATTGTTTCTTCTGACATTATAAAATATTTTTATTGAGCAGATAATTTTTCTCTGATTTCAGTTTCTATTGCATTCATAACATCAGGATTTTGTTCTAAATATTCTTTAGCTTTTTCTCTGCCTTGTCCGAGTTTACTATCTTTATAACTGAACCAAGAGCCGGATTTATCTACAATATTCATCTTAACGCCAACATCTATAATGTTTCCGTATTTACATATACCTTTTCCGAACATAATGTCAAACTCTGCTGTTCTAAAAGGAGGAGCAACCTTATTTTTTACAACCTTTACCTTTACATGATTACCTAAATCACTATGTTCACCTTTTATAGTTTCAGTTCTTCTAATTTCCATTCTTACTGAAGAATAATACTTTAAAGCGTTACCACCTGTAGTTGTTTCAGGATTACCAAACATTACACCTATTTTCATACGTAATTGATTGATAAAAATAACAGTTGTATTTGTTTTACTTACAATAGCAGTCAATTTTCTCAATGCTTTACTCATTAACCTTGCTTGTAAGCCCATTTGTTGTTCTTCCATTGAGCCGTCAATTTCTGCTTTTGGCACTAATGCAGCAACTGAATCCACAACAATAATATCAACAGCTCCGGAACGTACAAGTTCTTCTGTTATATCTAAAGCTTGTTCACCTGTATCCGGTTGAGATATAAGTAAATCTTCTATCTTAACACCTATATTTTTTGCATATTCAGGATCAAGAGCATGTTCTGCATCAACAAAAGCAGCTATACCGCCTTTTTTTTGACATTCTGCAACAATATGCTGAGCAAGAGTTGTTTTACCTGAACTTTCAGGCCCATAGATTTCTATAATTCTTCCTCTTGGAACTCCGCCAATACCTAAAGCAATATCCAAATCCAAAGAGCCGGTTGGTATAGATTCTACACTTACAGATGGTTTATCACCTAATTTCATTATAGAACCTTTACCAAAATCCTTTTCAATTTTATCTATCGCAAGTTTTAATGCTTTTTCTCTATCAGAACCTGTTGTTTGTTCAACTTTTTCTTTTTCTTTTACAGCCATTTTTAAATCCTTATATAGAATAATCTTTTACTTCGTATTTTTTATAAAATCCAAAACCTACTTTTTCAAATTTGTCTAATTCCATTTTTAAATGAACATTCTCTTTATTTAATTCAATAATCTTGTTTTTTAATCTTTCATTCTCGGTTTGACAGTTTATCAGTTCAGCTGCTAATCCTTCTATATCCTTCAATCTCTCCTCAAGTTTTTTATCAATAGATGTCATAACATTATTGGAAATTTTTTCTTCCATTTGACTTAATGTTGAAACTAATTGAGCAGCAACATCATTAGGATTAAACCTTACAAGACGATTTTGCCTTTGTTTTGCCATTTGTAAATGTTTTACATCATTGTAAGAAAAATATGTAAGCCCTCTCGCATTCCTTCTTGGTATAATAGAAACTTGTTTACAAAGTTCTATTATTTCATCATTATCTGCGTCTAAAATATCTCTAACTTCACTCGGTGTGAGTGTTATATCATTTATGCTCTGTACAGCCATAATCCCCTATCCTTAATTTTTATTTTATTTTAGAATAAACCAAAAAACAATTTTTTAGAGCGATTTATTAATAAATATTCACATTATATTTCAATATTGCTATTTTTATACTTATAACTGTATATAATAAAACTAGCTGCACAAATAATCATAATAATGCAGACAATTTGTGCAATATGTATACCAAAAATATTGTATACACTGTCTAATCTCAAAAATTCCATAAAAAATCTTATGGAAGAATACAATATAATATAAGATGCAAAAATAAGTCCGTCAAATCTATTATTTATTTTTCTGATAACAAAAAACAAAATTAGGAAAATACAAAAATCTAATATTGATTCATACAAAAATGTTGGTTGAAAATATTCAATATTTTCAAATCCTTTTATTCTATTTGCAGTTGGAATAAAAACACCAATATATTTAGCGGGTAAACCATAAGCTTCAGAATTAAAAAAATTTCCCCATCTGCCTATAGATTGTGCTATTACAAGTCCATAAGATATTATATCTGCATATACTAATACAGAAAGTTTTTTAATTTTTGCATAAATAATACCGCTTAAAAAACCACCTATAATACCGCCTTGTATAGAAAGTCCACCCTGCCTGAAATTTAATATATCAGATAAATTATTTACATAATATTCACTGCTTAGTAGACAATAATACAATCTTGCCGATAAAAATCCAAAAATTAAACATACCAGAAATACATCATATAATGTTTCTTTATCAAGATTTTTATAATATTTTTGCATAATAGAATATGAAAAATAAAAACCAAATAATATTCCAATTGCAAGGCAAATACCGTAAAAATATACAGGAATATTAAACAGATAAAAAGCAACATCTGTCGGGGATGCAAAATGTATATAAGCCATTAATTAGTATCTTTACCTTCTTCGATTTGTTTTATTCTAGTTTGAATATCTTCTATCTTAGATTGCACGTCATTAGCATCACTTGATGAACTTGATATTTCTAAATATTTTTCATAATCTGCTATTGCATTGTTATAATATTCTTTTGTTTTATTGATTTCTTCTTCTGATGGTTTAAAGTCATCATTATCTATGTTTGAACTTTTAGAAACCGCATTTTCATCATTATCTTCGTCAGTTTCTTTCTTTTCTTTTTGTTCTTTTGTTTCACCGCTATATAAATCTTTAGCATAATTTTCATACATTACGGCTCTTGAATAGTATAAATCAGGTGCATCAGATTTTAATTTTAAAGCTTCATCAAAAGATTTAATTGCTTCTTCATAATCTTCATCTTCTGTATAAGCTACAGCCAAATTATAGTAGGTTTCATAAAATGAACTGTCCAAATCCAAACTTGCTTTAAATCTGGATATTGCATTTTTATAATCACCCTGTTTCATATATTCCATTGCCTTATTATTTAACTGTTGTACAGCATAATTATTAATACAAGCAGTTGAAAAAACTGCAATTGATAAAATTGTTATTAAAAATAAAAGTTTTTTCATTTTGATAAATCTCCGTAAATCACCGTATTGCATATCTTATTAAAATATTATAAATTAAAGTAAAGAACTTGGCAATTAATTAAGATTTAAGTTACAATGATAAAAAGTTTTATGAGGTAAAGTCATGTCGAAAGATAAAGTTATAAAACTCGGTGAAAAAAGAGCAGAAGTTGAAGCAAATAAAGATGGTAAAAACGAAGAACCTCAGGCATTTGAGCCGGTATATTGCAGTTTTTGCGGACGTCCTAATACAGAAGTTTTAAAAATGGTAAAAGGACCGGGTGTAAATATTTGTTCCGAGTGTACAATGATTGCGGTACAATATTTAATTATGAATGACAGAATGCCTTCAGAAGAAGCTCAAAAAGTACTTGATGCAATATGGAGAATAAGTAAATAGTATGGAACAGTTAAACAAAATTCAATTAAAAGCAGAAATTTTAACAGTAATTTCAAAATTACAAATGATAAGTGATGCATCAAAAGTAGATGAAATTTTAGAAGTTTTAGATAATCAAGAAAATAAAAAACAAATACTTGATTTGTTAATGCGTGAATTTATAAAAATAACCGAAGATAAAGCATTTATTATAAGCTTTTTACTTCTTAGACTTTGTGATAAGGAACAATTAGAAAATGCTTTATGGACATCATTGAAAAGTCCTTTAATAAGTGATTATAATAAGGCACTTATCTTAAATTTATTAAAAGATATGGGAAATACTTTTGATTATCAACAGGTAGATGAATATTTTGAAGCTCCGGATGAATTGATTGAAAATGAAACAAAAGAGTTGTTAAATACAGCTATAATGAATCCTGAAGCTCAAATAGACTTCTTGGATTTTTTAGAAGCTATACCTTATAAAGATAAAATAACCCTTATTCATTCATTAGGTAACGATTATTCAGAAGATGCTTTAGCAAATATTTTAGTTCCTGTTTTCTTACATGATCCGACATCAAATATTTCAATGGAAGTACTTAAAATTTTAGGTTCTTCAAGATCTCAGCTTGCTTTACATGCTTTAAAAGAAGTTTCTGAATATGTCGATGAAGATATACTTCCTGCAATTAAAAAAAACATATTAGAACTAAGAATGTCGGGTATTAGAGAAGATAATGCATCAGATTTTTATAAATCAGTATTATCAGAGTCAAAACCTTATGAATGTTATACAAGTTATCCTGACGGACATGGTAATCAAGCACTTATTTTTTCACGTGAAAGAGAAGATGAAACTATCCAATTTGTTGCGGTTGTAATTAATGACAAATGGGGTATTGTTGACTGTTTTGGATTTAACAGTATTACAAAAGAAGAATTTGAAAAAATTGTAAACAGATTTTATGACGGAGAAGAAAGTGTATATATAAATGCTGCTGTATTAAAAACATTACTTGTAAATGCTGAAAATACAGTGCATAGACTTGGTGAAATTGTTTCTTATGAATATATATGCTGGAGGAATTTAACTGCGGATATATCTAAAGAACCCGTACCGGCTGAACTTATAATGGATGATAAATTTGAAAAGAAACCTTTATCAAAAGAAGATTTTGATAAAATTTGTTTATCGGATGTTGCACAAAAATGGTTTGTTGATACAGATTTTTGTGATGAATTTCATGTTCTTATGAATAGCATAAATAGAGAATTTAAAAAAGGTGATCTTGATTTAGATGAAGCATTAGAAGAAAATATTAATGATATTATACCTGAAGGTGAGCGTAAACGCTGGGCAAAACGATTTTTAATTTCTGCTTATTTAAAATATCTTGCTAACGAAAAAGCAGAAGCACAAAGATTATATTCTTTATATTTTGATGAAGATGCAAAACATAATATGTATATAAATATTATAAGAAAAAGTATATATGAATATTATGTTGGCTTAAAATACAGAATAGTTGAAGAATCAAAAACAACAAATTTATTTGCAAGAAATAATGAACGTTACAGCGGTGAATTTACGCTAGATGAAGTAAATAATATAATAAATAAAATAGAAACATTATGGGTTGCTGATTAATGAATAAAATAATGGCACTCGATATAGGTACAAAAAGAATAGGTATCGCATTGAGTGATTATCTTAAAATAACTGCAAGCGGACATTCTTATATAAACAGAATTCCTGAAAATGATGCTATAGAAAAAATAAAAGAAATTGCTAAAACAAATAATGTTAAAACAATTGTGATAGGTGTTCCTTATAATATGGATGGCACATTAGGTGAGCAGGCACAAGATTGTATAAATTTTTCAAAAAATTTTTTGACTGATTATGATATTATAAAAGAAGATGAACGTCTTACATCCGAAACTGCAGAAGAAAATTTAAGAAATAGAAAAATAGACTTCAAAAAAGACAAAGGGCTTATTGATATTGAAAGTGCTTGTGTTATACTGGAACAATATCTTGCAAGGTTATAAATAATATAACAAAAGAAAGGATTAAAAATGGCAAAAGAAAGAATTATAGAAACTGTTGATGAAAACGGACATAATATTAGTTTTAAATTATTAGACATTATACCTTTTGAAAATAAAGAATATGCTTTAGTGCAAAATCCAAAAGTAGAAGATAATGATGACAGTATAGTTTTAATGCGTTTAATTAGTGAAGAAGGCGGTGGATATTCTTTCGAAACTATTGATGATGATGACGAGTTTGAAAAAGTTTCCGAATACGTTGATGAAATTATAAATGCAGTAGATGAGGATGAAGAGTAAATAAACTTATGTTTGAAAAATTCACGGAAAAAGCTTTAAACGTAGTAAAAGATGCCCAATATCAAGCAAGTATCATGCAAAATGTTGCTGTACAGCCGGAACATTTTTTGCTGGCTCTTGTTAAAACTGCTAAAGGTATATCATTAAATATTTTTAGAACTAATAATGTTACTTTTGAAGAACTTTTAAAAGCTGTTGATGAAAAACTGCGTTTTGAAAAATCTATCAGAATTGTATCAACACCTCCATTTAGCGAAGCAAGTAAAAATTTGCTTAAAAAAACTCTTGATATTGCTCAAAAAACAGGAAATACAAATGTATTATATGAACATCTGTTTTTAGCAATTCTAAATGATAAAAACTCTTATATTCCAAGAATTTTAGAACAGTTTAATTTTGATATATACAAAACAAAAGATTTAATATCAAGATTAATAGTACGTAAAACAAAAGTTTATAAGCATCCTGAAATTGATGGTAGTGAAAATAAACAAGAAGAATTACTTAAAACGGATAATTTACTTTCAGGAAGCAAGGAGGTATTTGATAGGGCATTATCAAAACTTTCTGCATCAAATTATGAAATTATGGGGACAGAACAAATTGTTTCTTCAATTCTTGAAGATAACAGTTTAGAACTTACAAAAATACTTAATAGCATTGGTATAACATCAGAAAAATTTGAGGAAAAACTAAAAGAAATCAATTCAAGACAAGAAGAATTTGAAGGTAAACAAATTATTTTTACACCAAATGCTTTTGCCGCAATGAATGCAGCAATTGATGCAGCAAAAGAATACGGTTCATCTGTTGTTACACCTACTCATCTTTTACTTGGTATATTAAATTCAAAAAAAGGTATTGCATACAATATTTTTAAGTCTTTAGACATATCCGATAAATTAATAAAACAACAAATTGTTAAACCAATAGAAAATCAAATGCCTGAAGCTCTTACTATAATGAAACTTGCAAAAGAAGAAGCAAGGAGAATAGGGAGAAAAACTGTTGGAACAGAAATGTTTTTGCTAGGTATTATAGCAGAAGGCATGAGTATAGGTTACAGAGTATTAAGCGAATTGGAAGTAACCTTAAAAGATGCAAGAATTGCTGTTGAAGAAATAATTGGATACGGTGATGAATATTTTGATGAAGAAATAACATTTACAGTACGTGCTAAAAAAGTATTGGAAAAAGCATGGGAACTTGCAAAAAACAGAAATGAGCCAAAAATAGAATCAGCACATCTTTTGTACGCAATAACAACCGTTCCGGATTGTATTGCTATGAAAGTATTAGAACAATTAGGTGTTGATGTTATGGAAATTAAACAGGGTATTATTTTAGAAAAGCAAAGAAGTGAAAAAGAAAATTGAACAATTTTTAATTCGTTATAATCTGACAAATGAGGATAAAACTCTCATTGTCGGATTTTCTGGCGGATATGATTCAATGAGTTTGCTTCATATTTTATATGAACTGTCTAAGATATATGGTTTTAATGTTGTAGCTGTTCATTTAAATCACAATTGGAGAGGTGAAGAAGCTGTTAAAGAAATGGAAAATTGTAAAAATTTTGCCAAAAATCTTGGTATAGATTTTTATACAGAAACTTTAGATAAAAATGAGAAACATACGGAAACAAGAGCAAGAGAATTAAGATATGAATTTTTTAATAAATGTATAAAAATTTTTAATGCTGATGCACTTTTAACGGCTCATACAAAAAGTGATACTTCTGAAACCCTTATTTACAGGTTAATAAAAGGTACAGGTATAAAAGGTTTACAAGGTATTTCTCCAAAACTTGATAAAATTTATAGACCTATGCTCGATATTTCAAGATATGAAGTTGAAAAATACTGTAAAGATTATAATTTAAATCCAAATGATGACAGTTCAAATAAAAATAATAAATATTCAAGAAATTATATAAGAAATGAAATTTTACCTTTATTTAAGCGTATAAATCCGAATTATGAAGATGCAATAAATTCTCTTTCACTGCTTGCTTATGATGAAGAAAGAATTGTAAAAGAGTATATAAATTCATTAAATTTATATAACGATGATAAAATAATGACAGATGTTTTTAAAAGTTTATCTGATGTTATGCAAAAACGTATAATTTATGAAATTTTTGTAAATTATGATATTGAATATTCTCAAGAAAAAGTAGTAAATGCATTGGAATTTATAAAAAATAATATATCATCCGGTTCAGGTAAAAAATATTCACTTACAACAAATAAATGGCTTTTTGTAAATAAAAAACAAATATCTGTTATCGAAGAGATTAAAAAAAATAATGACATTATAAAAATAAATAACACAGGAGAATATATATTCGGGGATTATATATTTTCAATTGAAAAATGTGATAAACAACCTAATAAATTTCCTTTAGATAGTGAATATATGGCTTATGTTGATATAAATGAAAATATAAATTTTGAATTAAGAACACGCAGAGAGGGAGATAGAATAACTCCTTTAGGTAGCATGGGAAGTATGAAATTAAAAAAATATCTAATATCAAAAAATATTCCTCAGCATGAAAAAGATAAAATAATTTTGCTTTGTAAAGGTTCTGAAATACTATGGGTTAGTGGTTATGGAGTGTCAGATAAAATAAAAGTTGTCAACAAATGTAATTATGTGCTATCATTAAAGAAAACAGGTGGAATATAAAATGCTGGAAATGATAAAAGAAAGTGATTTAAAAGTTCTTATAACAGAAGAAGAACTTCAAAATAAAATAAAAGAGCTAGGTAAAGTTTTAAATGAATTTTATAAAGATGAAGAATTGTATGTAATATGTGTTTTAAAGGGTTCTGTAATGTTTACTACAGATTTGGTAAAACATTTGAAAATGCCTTTAAATATGAACTTTATTCGGCTTTCAAGTTATGGTTCGGGCTTTACTTCAACAGGTAAAGTTAATGCGGTTGACATATCTTTACCTAATTTGAACGGTAAAAATGTTTTAATTGTTGAAGATATTATTGATACCGGCTTAACAGCTAAATTTTTGATTGATTTTATGCATTTAAACTTTAAAACTAAATCTTTAAAATTCTGTTCTTTGCTTGATAAAAAATCAACAAGAAAAACAGATATAGAGCCGGATTACTATTGTTTTCAAATCGAAAATCAGTTTGTTGTAGGTTATGGACTTGATTATGATGGTTTTTACAGAAATTTACCTTATATAGGTTATCTTGAAACTAATGAATAATTGTTCATTATATGAAAATACAACTAAAATTATTCCTGAACTTTTTTCTGTAGAAGTATCGCTTAACGATTGTGAAAATTTTTTTAAATTAATAAACAAATTTATAAGATTTTCAGAATGTTATGTATTTTTGATTAATCCTGAAAGTATACAGTTTAAAAATTCATATAAAGGTAGAACAAAATATAAATACGATTATACAATTGATATAACAAAAGATTTATTTCAATTAATTTTTAATACAAAAAAAAGGATTTTAGATAATAATTCTAAATTAATAAAAATTTTGAATTTACAAAGTAATTACTATGCTCTTAGCGGATTATCAATAAGAGGCAGTGTTTACGGTTTTGTTTTATATGGAAAAGAAAGTATATTTACAGATGATGAAATAATATCACTTAAAACTTGTACGGAAGTTTTATCATATAAAATAAAAGAAAATGAACTTTCAAATGTATTTAAAATACAAACAAAGGCGTTAAAAGATGCAGTAAAAGAAACAAATGAAGCATATAAGACAATAAAAGTTCAAAATAAAAAAATATTAAGTGCCGATAAAGTAAAAAATGAATTTTTAGCAAGTGTTTCACATGAATTAAGAACACCATTGAATGCAATAATTGGCTTTTCCGATATTTTGAAAACACAATTTTATGGAGAATTAAGCGATAAACAAACGGAATATGTAAATGATATTCAAACTTCTGCTTTGCAGCTTCTTGGTATGGTAAATGAAATATTGGATATATCAAAGATAGAAGCAAATGCAGTAAAACTTATAAAGCAATATTTTGAAATTTCAAGACCTGTCATTGAAACAACAAACATGCTTATGCCTTTGGTAAAAAAGAAAAACATTAATTTAACATATCATATAGTAAAAGATATTGATATTTATGCAGATTATCAAAAAATACAGCAAATTTTATACAACCTGTTAAGTAACGCAATAAAATATACACCGGAAAAAGGTAAAATAGAAATAAATGTTTCCAATACTTATAAAAATGTTAGAATAAGTGTTAAAGATAATGGAATAGGTATAGATAAAAAATATCATAAGAAAATTTTTGGTAAGTTTGTACAATTAGAAGATGCGTTTTATAAAAAAGAAACTTCTACAGGACTTGGTTTGACAATCACAAAATATCTTACAGAATTGCATAAAGGTAAAATAAGAGTAGAAAGTGAAAAAGGTAAAGGTGCAGATTTTATCGTAATATTACCTATAGAGGAAAAATAAACTTGAAAATAAGATGATATATAATATCCTTAAATTTTTCGATAATTTAAATGTTTTTATTTTAAATACACTCTAATATTTTACACAAATTAAACTTATTTAAAAAATATATGTTTTGTTGTAAAATCATTTTATGAAATTTACAACAGAAGAACTTATTTTTGCAACAAGTGCAAAAGTTTTAAAAAATAACACACACGGAGAACATTTCTCAATATCTACCGATACTCGAACAATTACACCAAACGATATATATATAGGGTTAAAAGGTGAAACATTTGACGGAGAAAATTTTATTTCTCAAGCGGTTAATGGCGGTGCAAAAGCATATTTTACAAGGCGCGGAACTGTTTTAAACAATGCAAATCTTGTACTACAAGTAGAAAATCCGTTAATTGCTTATTTACAACTAGCAAAACTTTATTTAAATAAAGTTTCGCCTAAAGTAATTGCTCTTACAGGCAGTTCAGGTAAAACAACAACAAAAGAAATGCTAAAATATGTATGTTCTCAAAAATATAAAACACACGCAACACCTCTAAATCATAACAACGAAGTAGGTTTTTGCCAGACAATACTTTCAATGCCAAAAGATACAAGAGTATTAATTCTTGAAATGGGAATGAGAGGAATGGGTGAAATAGAGCTTCTTTCAAAATATTCAAACCCTGATATAACAATTATTACTAATGTAGGAACTTCTCATATAGGACGGCTTGGAAGTCGTGAAAATATTGCAAAAGCAAAGTGTGAAATATGTTCTTACCAAAAAGAAAATGGTATCTTTATTGCTCATGATAGCGATTTAATCAGACAAAATGTCCAATTTAAAGGAGAAAAATATTACTTTTCCTTAAAAGACGTAGAATTTATAGATAAACAACCGGATAAAACAAAGTTTGAGTACAAAAATGAAGAATATCAATTAAATACAAGCGGAGATTACAACGTAGAAAATGCAATTGCCGTAATTAAAGCAGGATTATATTTAGGCATAGAACCTGATTTAATTAATAACGGATTAAAGTTATACAAACCTGTAGAAAAACGCTGGCAAGTAGAAAAAATAGCCGGCTACAATGTAATAAATGATGCTTACAATGCAAATCCTGATTCTATGAAAGCATCTGTTTCTACAGCTATGGAATTTTATGATAATCTTGTTTTAGTTCTCGGTGATATGTGTGAACTTGGAGATTATGGTAATCTATATCATGAAGAAATAGGTGATTTTATTATTGAACATAAAAATCCTAATAATAAAATACAAGTAATAACAGTAGGTGAATATGCATCGAAAATTGCAAACAGAGTTAAACTTCAAGGTATAGATGCAGTTTCATTTAGCAATAATTCGGATGCTGTTCGTTACATATTTGCTAATATTGATAAATCAAGTACGATATTTTTAAAAGCATCACGTGCAATGAAATTTGAAGAAATAGCAAACGGCTTAAAAGGAGAAAAAGTATTATGATAATGACAACAGTAGCATTTATTCTTGGACTTATCTTATGTTTACTTTTCGGAGTTCCTTATATAGATTTTTTACAAAAAAAAAGTATCGGACAATATGTTCTTGATTTAGCCCCTGAAGCACACAAACAAAAACAGGGTACACCTACAACCGGAGGTGTTTTTATAGTAACAGCCATTATTTTATCTTCAATAGTAGTTTTGGCATTGGCACAAAAACTTGATACTATTGGCTTTATTCTTTTAATTACTCTATTTTTCTATACATTAGCGGGGTTTCAAGATGATTATTTAAAACTAAAAGGAAAAGAAAATCAGGGTTTAACTCCACGAGGAAAATTTATAAGACAAATTGTAATAGCACTTTTACCGGCAATATTTGTTCCTCTTTGCGGAGAACAATTTACAAGAATATCTTTCGCATATCACTATATAGATTTAATGTGGTTTTATCCTTTTTTTGCAGTATTTGTAATAATCGGTTCATCAAATGCATTTAATCTTACAGACGGATTAGACGGATTAGCTACAAGCTGCGGAATACCTGTATTTTTAGCATGTGCATGTGTTGCAGGTATAAACGGATATATGGAAGTTGCAATTGTATCCGCAGCAACGGCAGGCGCTTTATGCGGATTTTTAAAATACAACAAACCAAAAGCACAAGTCTTTATGGGAGATACCGGTTCTTTAGCATTAGGCGGTTTGTTAGGAACTCTTGCTGTTTTAGCTAAATTTGAATTATTACTTATAATAATGGCTATGTTGTTTATTATAGAAACATTGTCTGTTATTATTCAAGTTACAAGTTTTAAATTAACAGGAAAACGAGTTTTTAAAATGGCACCTATTCATCATCATTTTGAAATGCTGGGTTGGAGTGAAAAGAAAATTGTTATTGTATTTTCTCTGTTTTCAACAGTATGTTCAATATTGTCAATAATTATTTGTTATTTATATTTTAGAGGATTGATATAATGAAACACAATTGGTATGAAAAAAAAGTTTTAGTATTAGGATTATCAAAAAGCGGTATTTCAGCAGCGAAATATTTAAACAGTAAAGGTGCAAATGTATATATAACAGAACAAAAAGAAGAAAAAGATTATGATAAAAATTTATTAGATGAATTAAAAGCCCTTGATATAAAAATTGAAACAGGTGGACATAGTGATGAATTTATAAATGATAGTTATGTAGCAATTACAAGTCCGGGCATACCGCCTGAAAGTGAAATCATGCAGCTTTTGAAAAAAGCAAATGTACCTGTAATTTCAGAAATTGAACTTGCATATTCTCAAACAAATACTCCATTTATAGCAATAACGGGTACAAACGGAAAAACAACTACTACAGCACTAACAGCAGAAATTTTAAAAGAAGAATTTAAAGCAGAACCATGTGGAAATTATGGAGTTCCACCTTGTGATTTGTTAAATGATAATATAGATTACTTTGTTTGTGAAGTAAGCTCATTTCAGCTTGAATACAGCAATTCTTTTCAACCGGAAATATCTTGCTGGATGAATTTTACACCTGATCATATTACATGGCACGGTAATTTAGAAAATTACTTTAATGCAAAAGCTAAAATCTTTAAATCACCTCAACAACCTGCATTTGCAATATTTAACGGACAAGATGAAAAGCTTTTGGAATTTTCTAAAAAATGTATATCAACCGTATTTTTATTTGACAAAAAAGAAGAAGATAATTGTTGTTACTTAGAAAATGATATTATTTATTTTGTAAGAAATAAAAAAACAGAAGAAATAATAAAATTTTCCGAATGTCCGCTAATTGGACACCATAATGCTCAAAATATAATGTGTTCAATTATAGTTGCAAAACTTATCGGTATAGAAAATGATAAAATAAAAGATGCAATAATGAAATTTAAAGTTCCTGAACATCGGCTTGAATATGTAACCAAAATAGGTAAAACGGAATTTTACAATGATTCGAAAGCAACAAACCCTGAATCTGCAATTGTTGCAATAAATTCTTTTAATGACAAAGATGTAACTCTTATAGCAGGCGGTAGAGATAAATTAACAGATTTAACCGAATTTTGTAATTCTGTTAAAAATCATATAAAAACAGTTATTTTATTAGGAGAAGCAGGAAAAAGATTTGAAGAAGAACTTAGAAAAAATGGATTTGATAATATAATATTTGAAGAAACAATGCAAAGTGCTATAGATAAAAGTTTGCAACTAACTCCTGATGTAGTTTTATTATCACCTGCATGTGCAAGTTTTGATATGTTTACAGGTTACGAAGAACGTGGACAGGTATTTAAAGAATATGTATTATCAAAAGTATAAACATAGTCAAGATAGTAATAATAATTATACACCAAAACAAGGTGTTATATTAACTCCTCCTGATGCTACTATTATGGTTGTTGTTGCATTTTTGGTAACTATAGGTATTATATCTATATTTTCAGCAAGTGCGCCTAAATGTATGCAATTAGGACAAAATCCTGCTCGTTTCGCATTATTTCAAATTTTCTTTTTAATATTAGGAGTTATAGGAATGAAGTTTTTTATAAACTATGATTATAAAAAACTTGTACCTTGGACAATGCCTGTTACAATTGCTGTTACCGTTGCTCTTTTACTCGTTGCATTCACCCCTTTAGGTGTTACCGTAAATGAGTCAAAAAGATGGTTAAATATTGGATTTACCAATCTTCAGCCGTCAGAATTTGCTAAAATGGCAACAGTTATGCTTATGGCAATTGCTTTTCATAAAAATGCTAAAATTTTTGTATCTCAAAAATGGGTTTACTTTATACCAATATTAATTATGGTATTATTGATATTCAAACAGCCAAATTTAAGTATGGTAATATTACTGTTATCAACCTGTTTAATATGTTGGTTAAGTGCAGGAGGGCCTTTAAAACTCATAATAACACTGGGAGCAATAGGAGGAATTAGTGCAGTAACAATGATTACAAGTGCTTTAAATGGTTTAACCCTTTTTTTAAAGCCGTATCAATTAAGCCGTATTACAACATGGTTAAATCCTGAGCAATATGCACTTACTACAGGTTATCAGATTATACAAGCACTTACTGCATTTGCTGCAGGCGGATTTTGGGGAGTAGGATTTGGAAATTCAAAACAAAAATTATATTGGCTTCCTGAATCTCATACAGACTTTATTTTTGCCGTAATTGGAGAAGAACTTGGCTGGATTGGCTGTATTCTTGTTATAGGTTTATTTTGGACATTGATACACAGAGGACTTGTAATAGCTTCACGTTGTCCTGATATGTATGGTAAATTGCTTGCTGTAGGTATAACCTTTTCAATAGGATTTCAAGCATTTTTAAACATTTCCGTTGCAACATCTTTTCTTCCTGCAACGGGTGTTCCGCTTCCGTTTATAAGTTACGGAGGTTCTTCTCTTATGGTATCATTATGGATGATAGGTATTTTATTAAATATATCTAAAAAAAGAGTTAGAAAGATAAGGGTTCATTCAAATGTCAGATACTTGTAAGAAAAAATATACATATTTTATAACAGGCGGAGGTACAGGAGGTCATATTTATCCTGCTATAGCAGTTGCAGAAGCCCTAAGAAAAGATGAAACAACAAAAGATATATATTATATTGGTAATCCTAAAAACATGGAACACGATATAGTTAAAAAAGCACACTTTAAATTTTTACCTGTAAAAGTATCCGGTATGCCCAGAAAATTTGGATTTGCACTTATAAAATGGGCTATTGAATTAGAACTTGCAAATTGGAAGGCACTTTATTATCTTTTCAGATTTAAACCAAATGCAGTTTTAGGTACAGGAGGATACGTTTCAGCACCTGCGTTATTTGCTTCAAACATATATAAAACACCTTACATGATTCATGATTGTGATGCTCAACCGGGTATTGTTTCAAAATTTACTGCACCTATGGCAAAACGAGTATCACTTGCTTTTGAAGATTCAAAACACTACATTCATTCTGATAATATAAGTATAAACGGTAATCCTATAAGAGAAAAATTTAAAACTTTGACTAAACAAGAAGCAAGACAAAATTTAATGCTTGATGAGAATAAAATTACAATCTGTATAATGGGTGGTTCTCAAGGAGCAAAATCGATTAATAATGCGGCTTTAAATATGCTTAAAAAATTATTTGAAAATTTTGATGTTCAAGTTATTTTTCAAACAGGTGCAAAGCATTATGAAAAAACATTAGAAGATTTACTAAAAGTATATCCTGATTTTGATAAAAATAAAAATTTAATAGTAAAGCCATATTTTGATGATATGGTAACAATTTTGAAAGCAAGTGATATAGCAGTTTCAAGAGCCGGTTCATTAAGTATATCAGAAATGTGTGCTTGTTCTATTGCACCTATTCTTATACCTTATCCTTATGCTGCATCAAACCATCAAAGAAAAAACGCAAAATCACTGCTTAATCAGGGAGCATGCCTGTATTTAGAAGATGATGAAACTACAGGTGATACAATGCTTGAAAAAATATCAGAATTATTAAATGATAGAGAAAAGCTTTTAAATATACAGAATAATTCAGGAAAACTTGCCAAGCCGGATGCAACATTACAAATTGTAGAACAATTAAAAAAGGTGGCATCAGGTGAATAAATTTGACGATGCCGTAAATTTACTTACATCAAGCGGAAAATTTTATATAAAACTCGGATTAGAAAGAATTTCTGCGATACTTGAATTATTAGGTAATCCCCAAGATAAATTAAAATGTATTCATGTTGCAGGAACAAATGGAAAAGGTTCTGTTTGTTCTATGATTAATAAAATTTTAATTGATAAAGGTTTTAAAACAGGACTTTTTACAAGTCCGCATATTTTCGATTATACAGAAAGAATAAGAATAAACGATATAAATATATCGAAAAATATTTTTGCTGATATGATTTTTGAAATATCAAAACTTGCAGACGAAAATCAAATTCACTTAACTGAATTTGAAATATTGACTGCGGTTATGTTTAAATATTTTGCTGATAATAAAGTAGATTTTGCAGTTATAGAAGTAGGTTTAGGCGGAAGATATGATTCTACAAATGTTATTAAAAAACCTTTGTGTTCTGTCATAACAACAATTGATTTTGACCACACAGAAAGGTTAGGAAATACAATTGAAAAGATTGCATCTGAAAAAGCAGGGATTATAAAACAAAATTGCCCTATTGTTATAAGTCCTGATAATAGGGGATTAAACACAATAAAATCAATTTGTACAAAAGAACAATTACATTTAGCAAAAGATTTTAAAGTAAACGATATAAGCTTAAAAGGAGAATATCAAAAAACAAATGCTAATCTTGCACTTACTGCAATAAGTATTATATTACCTGAAATTCCTTTAGTGGATATGTTAAATTCACTACAGCATGTTAAACACTTTGGCAGGTTTCAATATTTTAAAGAGCAAAATTTACTTATTGACGGCGGACATAATCCAAACGGTATAAGGGCTTTAAGAGAAAGTTTAGATACATTATTTAAAGATGTACCAAAAAGATTTATTTTCGGTTGTTTAAAGAATAAAGATTATCCGCAAATGATAAAATTACTTTTTAAAGAAAATGATTTAATCTATTTTAATCAATTCTCACATAAAAATTCAGCAAGCTATGAGGAATTATCTTCTGTTTGTCCTTACAAATCTAATAAATTTAACGGAACATTGCCTCATTTTGACGGATTAACCGTAATTTGCGGTTCACTATATATGATAAGCGAAGTTTTAAAACAATTAAATTTAATGGAATATGTAATAATTCAATAAGTCATATTTTATTATCATTTACTCATATATTTATAATAGTAAGGTCTATAATATTCTTGAAATATTTGACAATATAAATTTATAAAATATACTGAAATAATATGAAAATAACATTAATACAACAAATAATAGATAAATTACGAGGTAAACCGGTAAGAATTTTTGCTTTTGATAAAAAAATTACCGTTATGAAATGGGTTGATGTTGATAACTCATCAATTATTGGAGATTATACATATCTTGGAGAAAGAGTTTCTGTTACAAAAGCAACTATTGGAAGATATTGTTCTATTGCAAATTTAGTAACAATAGGAGCAGGTGAACATGATATTGATAAAATATCAACAAATTGCAGATTAAGTTGTCATAATTTGACAGAAAAAGATTGTATTATAGGTAATGATGTTTGGATTGGTGTTAATTCATAATAAGAAGAGGTGTAAAAATCGGTAATTGTGCGGTTGTTGGAGCAAATTCTTTTGTTAATAAAGATGTTCCTGATTTTGCAGTTGTTGGAGGTAGTCCGGCAAGAATAATAAAATATCGTTTTACTCCTGAAGTTCGAGAAAAAATATTAGAGTCTAAATATTGGGAAAAAGAACCAAAAGAAGCTATAGAAATTATTAATAAATTACAAAAATATTATAATGAAATAAAAACACAGAATAACTAACATTATAGTATTTAATATCAATAACTTACTAAATATAGCTAAACTTAAATTAATTTTAATTGTTTTGTTGGATTTAAAATATTCTTTAAAAATGATTTTCTATGATATTTTGTAATTCCATATTTTTTTATGGCTTCAATATGCTCTTTGGTTAAATAACCGTTATTCTTCCGCCAATTATACTGTGGAAATTCTTCATCAAGTTTTTGCATATATCTATCTCTTGCAACCTTTGCAAGTATACTTGCAGCCGCAATAGAAGCAGATTTTGAATCACCTTTTACAATAAATTGTTGTGAAAATTCATATTCCTTAATTAATTTGTTTCCATCAACTATTGTTAAACTATCCTTTATATCTTTTGGTAAAATATTTGTACAAGCTAATTTCATAGCTTTTAAAGAACAATTTAAAATATTATATTTTTCTATATCTTCTACTTCCACACACACAATTGAATTATCGGTTTCTTTTAAAATAATATCATATAATTCTTCTGTTTTTTTAGGTGTAAGTTGTTTTGAATCATTTAATAAAGCCAATTCATTTTCAAAATTCAAATTTTTAAAATGAACAGCCGCAGCAAATACACCACCGGCAGCAGGACCTCTGCCTGCTTCATCCGTACCAATCAAATAATCTGTTACAAAAGTTTTATCAAACTTAAATAAATCATTGCTCAATTTTATCAAGAATAAATTTCCCCATTTTACCTGATCTAAAATCTCTTAAAATAAGAGCTGCAGCCCTTTGTAAATCAGGCGAGTTTCCTGATATAAGCCAATTTTTAATATTTGCAATCCCCTCTAAAGTTAAACTACAGTTAGGATAAATTTCTTGCATTTTTTCAGGATACTTCTCTGCTAATATTTCAAGCAAATATTCTGCAACCGGCTCGTTATCATACGCATTTTCCGAAACAGAATTTACAGTTGCAAGCTTTGCCGCAACTTCTTGATTATCCTGTTTCATAGGAATAATACCGGGAGTATCAAGTAAATCTATATTTTTATTTATTCTAACCCACTGCTGTTGACGTGTTACACCTGCTTTTGCACCTGTTTTTGTTTTAGATGTATTAGTAAGTTTATTTATAACACTTGATTTTCCAACATTCGGCATGCCGACAACTATAACTCTTGAAGGACGTCTTAACAACCCCTTTGCCATTTGTGCCTGTATTCTCGGCTCAGACAGTTCTAAAACTTTTTTAACTATTAACGATATATTTGAAGAACTTTTTGCAGACATAGAAATAACGGGATAATTTTCAATATCCCGTATGCTTTTTATAAATACACTTAATTCGTCTTTATCTACTAAATCACTTTTATTTAATAATACTAAACGTGGTTTACCGTTTAGTAATTTATCTATATCCCCATACATACTGCTAAAAGGAATTCTTGCATCTAGAACTTCAATAGCCACATCACAGAGAGTTAATTTTTCTTTTAATTGTTTCTCTGCTTTTGCAATATGTCCGGGATACCAATGTATAAAATTATCGTTTTTCAATTTTTTCCTTAATACGAGTTGCTTTACCTGAACGTTCTCTCAAGTAATACAATTTAGAACGTCTTACATCACCTTTTCTCAATACTTGGAATTTATCAATTCTAGGTGAATGGATTAAGAATACACGTTCAACACCAATACCTTGGAATACTTTTCTAACGGTTACTGTTTTATTCAAACCTGCACCATGCATTTTTATGATAGTACCTTCAAATGCCTGTATTCTTTCTTTATTTCCTTCAACAATTCTTACTGATACTTTTACTGTATCACCAGGATTCATTTGTGGTATTTCTGACTTTTTATAGTTTTTTTCAAGTTCATCAATAATAGGATTAATCATTTTTTGTTCCTTTTCCATGTTATATATTCTGTGCATAATTATGAGATGCATATCAATAATATTGTAAACACATTATTATTGCAAGCACTATATTAAAATTTATTTATAATAGTTTGACATTAGAATATAACATATTTAAAATAGGGAATATATATATAGAGTTTAAAAATGGTATCTGAAGAACAAATTCAAAGTTTAATAAAAGAAAAAAATTTCAGTGAAGTTTTATCTGAGCTTAGTAATATTGAAGATATGACCGCCAATTTATACCGATTTAGAGGTGATGCAAAATATAATCTTTCAATGTATGAAAGTGCAATAGATGATTATACAAGAGCCATAGCATTAGATAAAGATAATTATAAAGCATACAATAACAGAGCAAATGCAGAAGCATGCCTTAATTTTACAAATGAAGCTTTAGAAGATTATAATAGGGCAGTTGAAATTAAGCCGGATTTTTCCGATGCTTATTTTAATAAAGGTATTGTTAATTATAACTTACAAAATATTCAAGAAGCCATTGAAGATTATACAAAGGCAATTGAAACTAATGAGAAAAACTATCAAGCTTTAAATAACAGAGGTAATGCATTTAACCTTTTAGGTAAATTTTCTCTTGCATTGGAAGATTTCAATTCTTCTTTAAAAATAATGGAACATCCTAATACATATTTTAACAGAGGACTTACAAAAGAAAATTTATCGGATTTTAACGGAGCAAAAGAGGATTATACAAAAGCACTTGAAATGCAAAACGATAATACTAATATACTAAAAAAACGTGCTTTGCTTAATTTTCAAATGAACGAATTAGAACAAGCGTATGATGATTATTTCAAAATTTTTTCTATAGATAACAGTGATATTGATGCATTATTGGGGCTTGGAAACATTAAAAACAGAAAAAATGACAATATAGAAGCAATCAATTATTTTACAAAAGCATGCAATGTTGATGAAAATTGTGAAGTTGCTTATATGAGCAGAGCTATCAGTGCAAGTCGTATTAAAGATTATCCTATGTTAGTTGCTGATTTAGAAAAACTATTTAATCTTAATGCTGATAAAAAAACTTATATGATTGCATTGAACAGCATACTTGAAAACATAAATAATATAAATAATAAAAATGATGATGATATTAAATATGAAAATATAATAAAAGATTACATAGATAAACTTGAAAATAAGAATTGAAATTTTAATTTTAATTAAAAATATTATATAAAAGTTTATAATTTATCATACTTTAGTATAGTATTTAAAAAAAACATCAAAGTTTTAAAATTTTCTGCCGATATAATACTTGAGAGAAATTAAAAAAAGGATTTAAGACATGGAAGAGAAAAAACAACAAGAAGAAATGGGAGCATCACTTTTTGGAAGAAGTATAGACTTAATGGATGGAGATCCGCTTGAAGAAATTTTTGCATTAAATTTAGGAGATTTTGTTTCTGAATGCTTAATTTCAAACGATTTGGCTGAAAAGATTGCAAAAAAAGAAAACAGTAAGGAAAAGCAAATTGAAAATTTAAAAAAACAATTACAAGAACTTGTTTCTATTTATTCACTTAAAAACACTCTTTGTGTATTGAGTTTTAATTCAAAAGAAGATTATTTTATATATAATTCAATTGCAAAAACAGTATCACAAATGCTTGATGTTGATGCATGTCATGTATATTTAACAAAAGATTATTCAAAGGGTTTAACTTCTGTTAATAAAGATTTATTTTTAGTAGGTTCATCTCTTGGATTTACAAGAGATATTTATAAAGAAAATATCGGTTTTTCATTGAAAGCAAAAAATCCCGTATGTGATGCTTTTAATGAAAAAGAAGTTGTAAAATTTTCTGTAGATGAAACTCATAAATCAGTTCCCGGAACTATACTTAATGAAAATAAAGTAAAAGAATTGTATGCTATACCAATGAGTAACAATATGTATGAAGTTGGTGTTATAGTAATAGAAAGCTATACAAATAGAACATTTAAGCCGGAATTATTTAATTTGGTTGTATCTATGGCAAGACTATTTGCAACTTCTATGTCATTACAAACAACAGTAGATGAAACAAACCGTTTATTACAGGAAGATGCAGTATCTGAAATGGAATTAAAACACATGAGAACAGAATTAACTGCATTAATAGGCGACTTAGAAGATGAACAGCAAAATTTTGTTCAATTACTTGCAAAAGCTGTTGATGCAAAGGGTGAATATAAAGTTGCTCATTCACAATTAACTGCTGATTTATCAAGAAAAATTTGCAAGAAACTAAAATTAAATGAAAAAACAAGTGATTTAATTTATTATGCCGGCTTATTGCAAAACGTAGGCAAAATAACACTTCCTGAAAAACTGTTTAATAATGGCGGCAAACTTTCTAAAGAAGATTGGGAAAAAATTCAAAATCATCCTAATGTTGGTGTAAATTTATTAATGAATATAAACTTTCTGTCAGAAGTTGTACCATACATACACTATCATAAGGAACGCTGGGACGGCAAAGGTGAACCGGAGGGCTTAAAAGGAATGTCTATTCCTTTTGGTTCAAGAATAATTGCAATAGCCGATGCTTATACAGCTTTAACTTCCGAAAGACCATTCAGAGAAGCGATGAAAAAAGAACAAGCTTTAAATATTTTAAGAGAAGAAACAGAAAGCAAATGGGATCCTATTGTTTTTAAGGCACTTGAAGAAGTTATTTCAGAATAATCAATATTTATAAATATTCTTAAAAAAACTATAAAATTAAATTTTTATAGTTTTTTTGCTAATGCCGCTATTGTTTCCGGAAAATATCTCTGCAAATATTCCGAACGCATTGAATATCTGTCAACCGTATTATATGTATTTAATATTGCATTTATTTCTGCTGTTGATTCTTTTAATGCACCGTTTGTACCACTGCTATGACCAATTGATTTTAAAAAATAGTCAATATGTTCTCTTTGTGCATTGGACATATTTTCATTAAATAATTCTTTTTCTTTATTATAAACATCAACAATATTCTTATCAGCAGAAATTAATGTATTTTCAGTAGCATCTTTTGTTTTAAAAGTTGTTGTATCATAATTTTTCATATCTTTTGAATGTCCGAGTTCATGCAAAAATATGTATTCGTTATCTGATGTATTTATATCTTTTCTGCCGGGATGATAATATGATGATGTATCATCATCTATTTGAAATAATCTTGTTACATTATTACCCATTTTTATAAGTTCATCACCTGATATTTTTTTCAATACGGGAACAAGTTTTTTACTGTTACCAAAAATATACATGTGTAAATCTATTTCATTTGCTTCTTCTGTTTTTAGATTTTTTACACTTAATTTTTTATCATCATTACTATATTTTATTTCATATTGCTCATTGTTTTTTGAAGATATAAATGTATTTTCATTTACTATTTCAAATGCAGTTGAATTATTATATAAAACATTTCCTTTTTTATCAGTTATTTTATAATCAGAAATTCTGTTTCCTTCTTTATCTTCTGAAAATTCATAACTTGTTTTTGTACCGTTAAAAGATGTAAAATCTTTTTTAACAGTTTTTATACCTGTTTTTTTATCAATATTTCCTGAACTTAATTGTTCGACTTTACCATTATTGTATATTCTTTTTGTGTTAAATATTCCTTTTATATCAGATGGTTCTGAATACTCTTTATAATCTTTTGTTATTATCAATTCGTTTAAAGGTAATGTTTTACCGTTTATTATTTCACTTCTTATTTTAGAAGTTACATTATTTTTATAATCTTTTGATTTTTTTATTTCATAATTTTTTCCATTAACATGTTGATAAGTTACATCTTCAATAGAACGAGTTTTAAAATCTTTATCAAGAGTTACAATTTT
>Ga0256405_10002461_pt1 | contig 42457 bp, 38 predicted proteins | sample RumenRJG_02DNA_FD_189096 | JGI IMG/M metagenome (GOLD analysis project Ga0256405, IMG submission 189096) | Bovine rumen microbial communities from Lethbridge, Alberta, Canada - RJG_02 | ecosystem: Host-associated > Mammals > Digestive system > Stomach > Rumen | place: Canada: Alberta... | reverse complement strand
CATCTTTTTTTGATGCAGCCATTGTTACGCCTCCTCTAAACAGCCTGAAGAATGGTTTTGAAAATATAAAAACAGTTCTTTATTTTATGCTTTAGCCCCTTCAAAGTCAAAAATGAATAAAAGACTTCTTGATAAATGTCCAATCATAAAATAATTACTGATACTATATTAATATCAGACAGAAAATTCAGGAGACTGCATGATACCATTTATCATCGGAATCTCCGGAGGCCCGTGTGTCTCAAGGCTTTTTGGATGCAAACTTGTCTTAAATGAGTTTATTGCATTCTCAGATCTTGTAAAAACACTCAGTCAGATGGATTACAGAACTCAGGCCATGCTCTGTATCGGTATCGGAGGATTTGCAAATATCGGCTCTACAGCAGTAGTTACCAGTACCATCGGTACACTGTGCAAGGATAAACAGCCTGTAATGGCATCCCTGTCTCCAAGAGCTTTGCTGGGAGCTTTTTTTGCTTAATATCCTGAACGCGCTGATTGCAGGTTTGATTCTCTGCTTTTAACTTATACTGTATATAAGTACATAATTTTGGATAGATAAATGAGATTTATAAAACATTTTTTATTAAGTTGTGGCGTTCTGGCTCTTTGCAGCAGTGTGGCTATTGCCGAATCTGACTTTTACAAAAACTGTCGCTATCATGGCGCCTGGCAGACCTGTGAGAACAATATAAATGGAAACACTGTTCCAGAGATGATTATCCTTAATTCAAAAGGAGCAAGACTTACCATTGATGTGCATTATCCGGACCTGTTATCCTTAAACCTTGATTCTAATGTCAAAAATAAAGAAAAATACAGTGAAAAAAAGAGTCTCATTAATGATGAGGCTGAAATCTTCATTGATAAGGACTTTCAGAAAAATGTAAAGGTTATGCACTTTTATAATGACAGACATTTAGGTTTTTACGGTCTCAAAATGAGTGAAGATTTAGTTGAAGAGTGTAAAAAAGGCAAAAAACTTACCATCGTATTCAGGGATATGAACTTTATTTTTTCCCTGTCAGGATTCAGTGCTGCCTTAAAGAGAGCTCAAAAAATAAACTCTGAGATTCACGAAGATTATTCGCCATATCTTTAATGCTTTCAAGTAATTTAAAGGCGCATCCTGGTATAAAATGCGCTCTTCGCCCTCTTATAAAAACTCCTTTAAGATTATTTTTTTTCATAAAACCCAAGCCAGGTCTTTTTAAAACTCATTCTGTGGTAAAATTTCTTAAATTTTTTATCAACAAGATTTAATTACAGGACTAAGTATGCGTACCAGTCAATTTTTAATTTCAACCTTAAAAGAAGATCCAAAAGAAGCAGCTGTAGAAAGCCACCGCCTGATGTTAAGAGCAGGTATGATCCGTCAGATCGCATCTGGCGTTTACACCTGGCTTCCAACCGGTATGAGAGTTTTATCAAAGGTTAGCAGAATTGTTCGTGAAGAAATGGACAAGACTGGTGCTTTAGAGATCGCCATGCCAATGGTACAGCCAGCTGACCTCTGGAAAGAGTCTGGCCGTTACACCAAATATGGTCCAGAGCTCTGCCGTTTTAAGGACAGAAAGGAAAATGAGTTTGCTCTTGGTCCTACCCATGAGGAAGTGGTTACTGATATCGCACGCCGCGAAGTAAAATCAGCACGTCAGCTGCCTTTATGCCTTTATCAGATCCAGAACAAGTTCCGTGATGAAATCCGTCCACGCTTTGGTGTAATGCGCGGTCGTGAGTTCTTAATGAAGGATGCTTATTCTTTCCATACCACTCATGAGTCATTAGAAAAGACCTATCAGGATATGTACGATGCATACTCAAGAGTATTTACCAGAATGGGTCTTGAGTTCCGTCCTGTAGAGGCTGATACAGGTTCTATCGGTGGTAACCACTCACACGAGTTCCAGGCTTTAGCAGATGCAGGTGAAGATGTAATTGCATGGTCAGACGGTTCACAGTATGCAGCTAATATCGAAATGGCAGAAGCTCTGGCTCCTGCATATGATCGTGAAGCTCCAGGCGAAGCTTACAGCGAAGTTGCAACTCCTGGCTGTCACACTGTTGATGAGGCTGCAGCTTCATTAGGTCTTGATTCAAAGAAGGTATTAAAGAGCCTTATCGTTCACGGTCCTAAGAAGGAAGACGGCAGCTATGAGCTTGTAATGTTCTGTCTTTGTGGCAACCACGAATTAAACGAGGTTAAGGCAATCAAGATCCCAGGTATCGATGATCCATTAGAGATGGCCACAGAAGAGGAAATCCAGGCATTTACCGGAGCTCACACCGGTTCTTTAGGTCCTGTAGGCTTTAAGGGCCGCATCATCATCGACAGAACTGCCGACAGAATGTCAAACTTTGCCTGCGGTGCAAACAAGACCGGATTCCACCTTGTAAACGTAAACTGGGACAGAGATGTTCCATCATACGAGGTTATGGATATCCGTAATGTGGAAGAAGGCGACCCAAGCCCTGACGGTCAGGGTACCCTCCACCTTCGCAAGGGTATTGAGGTAGGTCAGGTATTCATGCTTGGTACCAAGTACTCAGAGGCTATGAAGGCAACCGTTAAGGACGAGAACGGCAAGGATATTCCTATGATCATGGGTTGCTACGGTATCGGTGTTACACGTGCCATTGCAGCAGTAATCGAGCAGCACCACGATGACAGAGGTATTATCTGGCCTGAGGAGATTGCTCCATTCAAGGTTGCAATCGTAGCTATCAAGCCTACAAAGAGCGAGCCTGTAAGAGAGGCTGCTGAAAAACTCTATGCAGATTTACAGAAGGCTGGTGTTGAGGTTATCTATGATGACCGCGATGAGCGTCCTGGCGTAATGTTCGCAGATATGGAGCTGATGGGTGTTCCTCACATCGTAACCATCGGTGACAAGAGCCTTGCAAACGGCAAGATTGAATACAAGTTAAGAAAGACCGGCGATAAGGAAGAATTAGATGCCGCTTCTGCACTTGAAGCAATCCTTGCAAAGTTAGGTAAATAAGATGACAAAAGGCGTAAGTGAACTTGTAAAAGAAGCAGAGTCTGTAGCAGATTCTGCTTTAAAAGGCTGTCCGGCTGAAACTTACGCCCTTCTCACCCCCTTTTTAGAGAAGGTAATTGCCATCGCCCCTCAAATGAACAGCGACTACCCTGTCGCTTTAAATTCAGTTGTTAAATCACTGCTTGAAGCTCAGCAGATAGATGATCTGTTAAAGATTGCTGATTTTCTGAACTTTGAGATGGTGTATATCCTCAATAATTTTCAGAAATAAAAGCTACTTTGTCTTCGCAATGCTTGAACCGTGCTGAATTTTTAAATTAAACATATAAAGTCGATCTCAAATTTATAATAATATATATGCCGTTTGTTAACCACAGGAAATGCAAAAATGAAAAAAGTAATCTGCATTGCTATGGCTGCAGGTATGCTCTGCGGCTGTTCAGCTGTAAACAGCTTTGTTAAGGCACAGGATAATTTCTTCCACAAAACTCTCGGTATATCAACAGGCGATAAGAATCTTGATGAATTTTGGGAAAGCTATGGTGATATGCTTGATGAAATGCCTTACGAAAGGCTGAATACAATTGTCGACGGAAGACTTCAGCACGCCGCCAGATCAGATGACACTGTAATCTCAATTATGGGCATTCGCCACACTTACATCTATCAGGACAATGACTGTAATATCGCTTTCCAGTTTGACGATGAAAACAAAATGATGCGTTTAAAGCAAATCAAGCCGGAACTTTTAGGTGATGTCACCGTCAATGGGAAAAGGAAGGCAAATATCGTTGAAGGAGGACTGGCAAGAGCTGCAGCTGAAACAAAACTTGCTCTGCCAGTAGGTCGCTGTACTGTTTTAAGAAAATACCTTGATTTATATATAGCAAATGGCGGCGCCACACTCACTGACACCGAAATTAACGCATATCTTGATAAAATCAGAAAAGAAGTGGCTGAAGCGAACTCCATTGTAGTAGCTGACGCACTTGAAACTGTAAATGCAAATATTAAAGCTGAGCTTGAAAATCCAAGTGAAGAAAATAAGGAAGCTATAAACGATATTCAGAAGGTAAACTCCTTAGTTTCAGGCCAGCTTGCAGAAATCAGAAGAACTTCAAGGCCATGCATTCAGGACTCTGGTGAAACTGGAGAAATTACAGCAGCATCAGGAGATGACAAGGTAATGTTCAAAAAAGACAGTACCGGTGAAATTGTTGAAGTTGAAATAAGCAGTATCGGTATTTGTAAAATTTCTAAATAAATCTCTTTGCTGAAGATACACAGGTGATGTAAAAAAGCGGCAGATATTACAGATTCATTAATTCTAAATATTTCAGCTCAAGTCACATGAGTATACTGTTTTTATTATTTTGTTTTTCTTAAAAGATTATACAATTGGACGTTTTTATAACGATATTGTTTATAGAGGTATTTTATGCTAAAAAAGATTTTAGGTCTTGTAACAGCTTCAGTAGCAGCTTTATCAATCTTAACAGGCTGTACCACCGCCAACACTTCATCAGGAAGTGCTCTTGTCAGCGTAAGCAGAGTTAAACAGTTTGTTATTCCTGACAAGACAACACTTGCAGAAACACGTGAGCTTTTAGGTACTCCTATATTCTTTGGTAAAACAGCTTACGGCAAGGACTTTGCCTGTTTCTCTTTTATTGGTGAAAGAGGTACAGGTGAGGCTGTAGGCAAGGCTATGGCTCATATTCTGTCTTTTGGTATTGCCAGAGATAAAGAAAGTCAATTTGTGCAGAAGAATGTTTACGTTATCTATGATCAGAATAATATTGTAAAGGAAATTCATTCCTATGGTTATGCTGGTATTTACTATAGTGGTTGGTTCAATCGCTATCTGCTTGCTTTAAGACCTTTATCTGAAAAGGAATTAAACGAGAATATCAATTATTCCAAGCAGTACATTATTGATTCTTGGAAGGATTATATTGTAAAAGAAATCCCTGCTGATGTTGAGCGTGTTGCTTTAGATAAGAATGTTCCTATCGAGCAGCTAAACTATGACGAGGTTTTTTATAACTTTGCAGGTATTCCAGATATTGCTGTTGGTTGTGCTCAGAAACTGTTTAAGCAGTTTACTATTGAAAAGATGAATAAGGTTACAGGCCGTGAAAACGGTGACGGTTCAAAACTTGAACTTGTTTTAGGTGATTAAATCTTAATCAAAATTTTAATAATTACACCTTTAGAAACCTTGATTTCAGATATTGTAATCAAGGTTTTATTTTTTTATGAAAGCGAAATTGTTGAGATTGAACCAAGCAGTATCGGTATTTGTAAAATTTCTGAATAAATCTCTTTGCTGATGATAAGCTGGTAATGTAAAAAAAACGGAGTCTGATATATGGGGTGGTTCAGACTCCGGTTTTATTTTATGTTCAGGAGAAGGCCAATGGTGGGGTGGAGGTGGACCTTCTCCTAAATTCTTTAGATTACTTCAAGCTGTCCGTCTATGGCACCAGCTCTGTCTAAGGCCTCAAGTACTGACATCAGATCACCAGGAGCCAGACCAACCTGATTTACTGCTCTTACAAGGTCATCTAAGGTTGCACCGGTGTCCATCTTGAACATCTTGCCGGTCTTCTCCTCTACAGAGATTGATGAATCAGGAACTACTACAGTCTGACCCTGAGAGAATGAGTTTGGCTGAGATACTCTTGGATCTTCTGATACTGTTACTGTAAGACCACCATGGGTAACAGCTACAGGCTTTAACTTGACATTGCTGCCAATTACAATAGTGCCGGTTCTTGAATTAACCACAATCTTTGCTCTGTCTTCGCCCTGTTCAATTTCAATGTTCTCAATGGTTGAAAGATAGGCTACTCTGTCTGATGGATTGCGAGGGGCACTTACTCTTACAGATGCTGAATCCTCAGCTACTGCTGTACCGTCACCATAAAGTTCATTGATAGCGTCTACCACATTCTTTGCGGTGGTAAAGTCAGCACGGTTTAAATTGAATACGAATGAATCTGACATCAGGAAGTCATCAGGTACCTCGCGCTCTACGATGGCACCATTGGAAATACGGCCAACAGTTGGGGTGTTCATTACAACTTTAGAACCATCTGCACCTTCGACACCTAAGCCGCCAACAACCAAAGAGCCCTGGGCAATTGCATACACATTGCCGTCAATACCCTTTAACATGGTCTGAATCAGAGTACCACCACGAAGTGAGCTGGCCTCACCGATTGCTGATACGGTAACGTCAATAGTCTGACCTCTCTTGGCAAATGGAGGCAGGGTGGCATGAATTGCCACTGGAGCCACATCCTTTACCTTCAGGGTAGTGCCTTCAGGAACCTTGATACCAAAGTTGTTTAACATGGAACGGAAGCTCTGCTCAGTGAACTTGGAATTCTTTTCACCGGTACCGGCAAGACCTACCACCAGACCGTAACCGATTAACTGGTTGTCTCTGATACCGCTGATTGAAGAAATATCCTTTAATCTTGCAGCCTGTGCAACATCAAATGTTGCTGCAAAGATGGCAACGGTTATCACCGCAGCCTTAACAAGTTCTTTTAAGAGTCTCATAGCTTCCACCCCTGTAAGCTTTAAACCTGATTTTGATTAGAAGAATACATTGAATACACTGTTGAAGAATCTTGAAACAAGACCTCTTTCCTGTGTATTTGCAAAATCACCGGTTCCACCGTATTCGATACGGGCATTGGCAATACGCTGTGAGGATACGGTATTGTCTGAGCTGATATCAGCAGGTCTGATTAAACCGGTTACTCGAACATACTCGTTACCGTTGTTTAACATCAGCCACTTCTCGCCCTGAACCTGAAGATTGCCGTTAGAGTATACCTTAACTACACTGACAGAAATTTGACCTTTAAGAGAATTTGACTGATCTGCCTTGCCGTTACCTGCAAATTGACTTGAGTTTTCTGAATCTAAAGTTGGTACCAGATTCTTGTAGTGAGGCTTCTTGCCAAATACGGTAGCGCCCTTAAAGTTATTGGTACCAGACTTCTTTAATGAAGTATTGGCATTCTTGCTGGCTGAAGTTGACTCATCAAGGGTCACAGAAATAATGTCGCCTACTCTGTGAGCTGATGTATCTGAATATAAACCATTGTTCATGGTCAGAGGATTATAGATGCCACCGGTTGGTACGGCATCAGTATACTCCTCTTCTGGAAGTGCTGGAGCAAACTTTGGATCATCTGGCTTCTTGTCTAAAACATCTAAGGCACAACCATTTAAGAAAAACATTGAACCAATTGCAGCTGCTAATAAAACCTTTTTCATAATTTCCACCCCTGAATAATTTAGTTAAAGGTTATACTGACTGAATGAGAGAACCCATCATTGAGTCTACGGTAGTTAATACCTTTGAGTTCATTTCGTAAACGCGCTGAGCCTGAATAAGGTTTACAAGTTCTTCAGTTACCTTAACATTTGAAGTCTCAAGCATGTTCTGTCTTATCTGGCCCATGCCGTCCTGACCTGCAATACCCTGCTGAGGAGCACCTGATGCGGTGGTCTCAAGATAGAGGTTATCACCGATTGACTCAAGGCCGGTTGGGTTGATGAAGTCAGTTACAGTAATCTGACCGATATCCTGAGCTGCAGTATCATTTGCAGTTACTACTGATACCTGACCATCGCGACCTACTGTCATGGAAATGGCGTTATCAGGAACCTGAATCTGAGGTAATAATGGGAAACCGTCAGAATTTACGATGGTACCTTCCTCATTCTTGGTGAACTGACCATTACGGGTATAAGCGGTAGTACCGTCAGGAAGCTCAATCTCAAAGAAGCCTCGACCCTGAATCATTAAGTCAAATGCGTTATCAGTGGTCTCAACGTCACCCTGAGTGTGAAGTCTCTGAGTTGCTACAACTTTAGAACCGGCACCAATCATTAAACCTTCTGGTAAATAGCTGTTAGCTGAAGAACGGCCACCTGGCTGATTGATCTTCTGGTACAACAGATCCTGGAATACAGCTCTGCCACGCTTGAAACCTACAGTTGATGCGTTAGCCAGGTTGTTTGATGTAACAGAGATGTTAGTCTGCTGGGCATCAAGGCCGGTCTTTGAAATCCATAATGCTGGTATCATAATTATCTACTCCCTGTTAATCGTAGCTTAATAATGTGTTCTGGCGCTCATCCATCTGACCTGCAGTTTCCATCATTTTTACCTGGGTCTCATACTGGCGCTGAATTCTGATTAGACTTGTCAATTCTTCGACAGGATTTACGTTTGACATCTCAAGCATACCGCTCTTGATTGAAACAGTTGTATCCTGAGCCATGGTGGTACCGTCAATATTACGGAACAGACCGTCATAGCCCTTTTCAATGTCGCTGTAATTTTCAGGTTTTACAAGCTTGATTCTTGCAAACTCTTCTTCAACATTTGAATCAGAGCCTGCAGGCTTGCCTGAAATCATACCGTCAGGACGAATGGTTAAATCAGTTACCATTAAAGGAAGCTGAATTGGAGCACCGTCCTCACCTAAAACCTGTAAACCGTTAGTGGTTCTTAACATACCTTCGCTGTCAATCTCGAAGCTGCCAAAACGGGTATAAGCTTCGTTGCCAGAAGTATCGTTAACACCGATAAAGCCGTCGCCGTCAATTGCAACATCCAGTACTCTATCAGTTGTTTCAATTGCGCCACCGTCAAAGTTATGACCAGGACGCTCAGTCATTGCAAAGGCACGGGTTGGATAGGCATCAGCAAATACTGACATGGCTCTTGAGTTTTCAAAATCAGCCTTAAAGCCTGTAGTAGAAGCATTTGCCAGGTTATTTGAGCGTACTGCCAGAGAATGGAAATTCTCTTTAGCTCCTGACATTGATACCCACAATAAATTATCCATAAATCCTCCGGAAAATTGACGTTTTCCTTTCTATGGTTTTATTTGAGCAAGATGCGTGCCAGTTTTTTAAAATCAGAAAAGATATTAATGAAGATTAATGTGAGAAAAACTTATGTAGCAGGAAAAGAAAAAGAAGCAGCAGCTTCTTTTTCTTTTTGTGTGATACCTGTTCTTATAAAGATACCTGCTCGACCTTGTTTAAGGCAACCTCGCCTACACCGATTAAGTTTAACTTGGTGTTTGAAGTATCGGTACCGATAATTACTGAACCTACGGTTGCATAACCCTTAACTGGAAGAGATACATTCTCATCCCCCTGAAGAGCTGTTGCATGAATGGTGTAGTTGCCAGAAGGATAGGTTTCTCCGGTTTCCTCATTCTTAAGACCATCCCATGAGAAATCAATCTTGCCGTCAATAGCAGCAGCCTCATATGAAGCAACCTCTGAACCATTAGCATCGGTAATTGAGATCTTAACATCAGTAGCACCATCACCTGCGTCAATCTGAGCGGTAATGGCATTCTGACCGTCAAAGAAACACTTGCTGGTATCTGCCAGTACACTGCGGCCTACTAATGAGGTTGCTGAAAGCACTGAGCTTGAACTGATGGCATTAACCATGTTATCCATACCCTTGGTAATTGTTGAAAGGTTATCAACAATTGAGAGCTGTGACATGGTTCCAACCATCTGATTGTTATCAACAGGTGAGCTTGGATCCTGATTACTTAACTGTGTGGTCAAAAGCTTTAAGAAGTCAGACTGATCTAATGATGAATTAGACTTCTTGGTTGCACTTTCCTGATTTGCAATATATTGGGAGGTTTTGCCGATCGAACTAAAATCAACTTCACTCATAAATTCCGTCCCCCAGTTTCCTAAAACGGCAAATTTGGCCGTGTGTTTTATCTGTATGGATAAACTAATTCAAGATATGTGCCAAGAATTAATTTTAATAATTAATACATTAGATCACTTTGAAAGATAACAATTTTTTAGTTTATTAATCTTTTTGAATTCTCAATTAATCAAGATTAATCAATTTCAAAAGGATACCTTTGCCATCAAGTGGCAAACACTCTTTGCCGTTTTGGACATAATAGCAGAACTATGTGTTCAATGGAAAAATACCTGAAGCAGGGTTTGAATCTGCTCTTTTTTATATCAATTATCAAAAGTTTTTTTCACAGGCTTAAGATTAGGATGGAGAATAATCAGACACAAATAAAAGAATTTTTCACAGTAGCACAATTGAAGATAAAACAGTTGATGACTGTTTATAAAAAAAGGTCTGAGTTCATTCAGACCTTTTTATATCATTACTTATTATTGAGATTGAATCTTTCGATTAACTCTTTTAAATCCTTATAGCGCTTTTCACTTGATGGATGAGTGCTGGCAATTGAGTTTAAGAATGACTCAGACTTGCTTACTCCCGCCTCTGCACTTGCCTGCTTTTCATAAGCATCCATCTTCTGCATTACAGTTACACAGGCATTTGGATCAAAGCCAGCCTTGTACATAAGCTCTAAACCATATTTGTCAGCCTCACTTTCCTGATCTCTTGAAAATGGCATGGCAAAGGCTGCATTGTAGGCAAGGTTTGCTGTATCGGTAACAGTTTTGCTTATACCTAACAGGGAAAGAATGGAGCTTACAGTATCCTGAACCATCACCTTGCTCATCTTTTCACGGGAGTGCTCCTTCAGGGCATGGGAAATTTCATGGCCAACAATTGAAGCTAACTCATCATCGTTCAGGTTTAAGGTCTTGATTAAGCCGGTATATACAACAATCTTGCCACCAGGCATACACCAGGCATTTACGGTAGGATCAGAAATTGTGTTCACTTCCCACTTCCATGAGGCGGCATCTGCTCTGAGTTCTGGTGCAACCGCAATCAGTCTTTGTGAAACGGCATTTACTCTTGCTCTATTAACTTCATCAGTATTCAGAATACCTTTTGACCTGGCCTCAGAAAGAACCTGATTATATGAAGACTGAGCTTCCTTGTTTAACTCAGCCTCAGAAACTAGCAGAAGCTGATTTCTGTCTTCACCAAACATTGAATTTGTAGTCTGGACACAGGAGGTTAAAAGAGATGCTGAGCCGATGAATGAAGCTAATAATAAAGCTTTGTATTTTTTTAACATGAAAATCACTGATTTTTCCTTCTGGTATGTATTAAGATGAGCACATTATATATTATAAAAAGACAGATTTGATTAGTTTTTCAAGGCGCTAAATTTATGGTCAGCAGCAGATTTAATATCAGCAAAAAAATATTAAGAAATATTGTCCTGTCAGTTATGCTTCCACTTGCTGCAGGACCATTGAATGTTGAAGCCAAAGACTTTTCAAAACTTGTAATTCTGCATACTAACGACACCCATGGATTTGACTTTTTTGAAGACAGAAAAGATGGTACCGGCTTTCTTGGTATTGGTGCCATAGCAGGCTTAAAAAAAGATCTTGAAACAAAAGGCTATGAGGTTTTACTGCTCGATGCAGGTGACTGCTCTCAGGATAATATGCTGGTTAACTTCTCTGAAGGCCTGTTTGCATTTAAACTCTACAATATGGCAAAGTACGACGCCATCTGTCTTGGAAATCATGAGTTTGACTACGGTCAGGACATTTTATTAAGAAATATGAAGGAAGCTGCCTTCCCTGTTCTTTCAAGCAATATCATAGTGACAGCAACAGGACTTCCCTTCACCATCACATCCGCCATTATCAAAAAAGGCGAAAACACCATCGGCATAGTAGGATTTACTACACCTAACACCATCAATTCCACAGCCAAAGGAAATGTTGAAGGTCTTGAGTTTTTTAAAGAAGAGAAACTTTACGAGTGCGCCAGAACAGAAATACAAAAACTCAAAGACAGTGGCTGTGACCTCATCATTGGACTTGGACATATGGGCAGCGAAGAGGCAAACATCGGTTTCAGATCTGATGATATTCTCCTGAATACAGACGGTTTTGATATCTTTATTGACGGTCATGATCACGTAGTTAAAAACCGCAGAGTTAATGGAACTTTGCTGGTAGAAGCTGGATCCTACACCATGAATGCCGGTTTTATTGAATATAAAGACGGTACCTTTGTCGAGAATATGAAAACCTTTGATGAAATCAAAGGTAAATACGGCAGTAAAGAAATTGATAAAGCAATAACAGCTGAACTTCAGGCTATTGAAAAATACTATGGCAAAATAATTGGTAAATCAGATGTTCTTCTTGATGCGTCAAGAGAACCTGGTCTTAGAACCAGAGAAATGGCTTTAGGCGATCTGACAGCTGATGCCATGCTCTGGCAGGCCAATGAAGCGTTGAAGCTCTCCGGGAAAAAGGTTCATCTTGCTATTATCAATGGTGGCGGTATCAGACATAACATAGAAAAGGGAGATATTAAAATCTCCACCATCATGGATGTACTCCCATATCCAAATCAGCTTAACGTTATTACTCTTAAAGGAGAGAAAATCCTGGAGATGCTTGAATGTGCAACACAGCTTACTCCTAAGGCAATGGGTGGTTTTCCTCAGGTATCCGGGGTCAGGTTCAAAATCGACACCTCTGTCCCTTACCTTAAAGGAGATAAATACGCTGATTCTGAATACTTCGCTCCATTAAAACCAGGCAGCAGAGTCTCAATTGAGGAAATTGACGGGAAACCTTTTGAAAAAAATAAAATGTATAACCTGGTTGTAACAGATTTTCAGTTAAAAGGCGGAGATACCTACTCAGCCCTTTATGAAAAAAGTATCCTGCAAAGCAGAGTTGTTATAGGCTATACCATTTTTGATGCGCTGTTAAATTATATCCAGACTGAACTTAATGGAAATGTCAATGCTGAGTATCAGGCACCAGATGGCAGAATAGATATTAAGTAAGTGTCAAAAAAATGCACTCTGTCTAATCATAGAAGAGTGCTTTTGTGCGACAAAGGAATTTTTAATTATAAGGATGAATTTGCTCCTAACTGCAGTGTAGCCATCATCATCTTTTTGGCGTTGGCTGCAACCTGAACTGCAGTCTGATATGAACGGTTGGCACTTATCATATCTGCCATTTCTTCAACTGGATTTACATTTGGTCTGTAGATATAACCGTTTTCATCAGCAAGTGGATGGTTTGGATTGTATTCTTTAATGGTTGGTGCATCTGACTCAACTACACCTTTGAGTGCAACTCCGATACCATAAGGCTCGCCGGTTACAGGATCACATACACCACCTTCTGTATTCTCAAACTGCATTGCCTCATCAAAAGCAGCAGAAAACAGCGGACGACGTGCTTTGTAGGTAGTTTCTACAGATGAACTTACAGACTCTGCGTTGGCAAGGTTTGATGCTGTTGCGTTTAAACGAACAGACTGAGCATTCATTGCAGTACCTGCAATATCCATAATTCTAAAAAGACTCATAATCGCCTCCTTTAACCTGCTGTCTTTAATGCATTCTTAAGCAGTGCAATACGGTGATTTAAAAAACTCATGGTAGCCTGAAATTCCATAGTATTGGTTGAATACTTCATACGCTCTGAAGACACTTCAACTGTGTTACCGTTACCGGTATCAGCCTGATATGGAAGACGGTACTTTAATGTAAGCTCAGGATCATCTTCAATTTCTGAACCATCCATATGCATTTCATTGGTTTTTACAAGTGCCTTTGGATCTTCATCAACGATGTGAGCGGCCTGCCTGAAAGCAACATTAAAATCTAAATCACGTGCCTTATAGCCTGGAGTATCAGCATTTGCAAGATTACCAGCTAAAACTTCTGCACGCTGGTTTCGAATAACCATGGTGTGCTGATGTACACCAAAAAGAGCATCAAAACCTATAGACATAATTACTTACCTCAAATCCGTCAATAATATGTTTATTACTACCTTTACTTATATTTAAGCAAAAGCTGTGCCAAAATATTTATATACATTACTATCTGATTTATAAAGGTTTATTTTTATTTATCACAGAGTTTTCATAAGTAATAATTTTGACACCTCAAAAAAAAGCCCGAATTCTTTCGATTTCGGGCAGATGGTGATAGAAATGTAATTTTAATCTGTTTGCTAGTCAAACACGTGACGGGTTGGCTTGAGCTTATAGATGATACCTGGATTGCAACGCAGCATCTCGTACTTGTCAGCAACTCCTACTAAGGTCTCTGTTGATCCTAGAATTAGATAGCCTCCAGGTTTTAAGCACATGGTAAGCTTGCGCAGGATCTCTGCTTTAACTTCATTTGAGAAGTAAATTAGTACGTTTCTAATAAAGATCACGTCAAAGTTGCCCATCAGAGCATATGAACCTAAAAGATTCATTGGTCTGAACTCAACTAACTGCTTGACCTTTGGATCAATAGCCATCATGTTTGGCTGAGCAGTCTTAACAAAGAACTTTGACTTACGCTCTGCAGACAGGCCACGTGAAAGTGCATGCACGTCATAGTAACCTTTCTTGCAGTGAGCTAGCATTTCAGGAGACAAATCTGTACCAATGATCTGGGTCTGCTTAGGATCTACATGAAGCATTTTGCTCATCTGCTCCTGAACAACCATAGCAATTGAGTATGGCTCCTGACCTGATGAACATGCAGCAGACCAGATTCTGACAGGATACTTTCCCTTCTTTGCAAGCTCAGGAAGGATCATGGTTTCTAAGGCAACATATGGATAGGTATCACGGAACCACAAGGTTTCATTTGTGGTCATCGCGTCGATAACTTCGTCCTGAATCTGATTGTTAGGGCGCTCTTCCATTGCCTTGTTAATGAGATCATCAACAGTGCCAACATTGAATTTGCTTAACAGTGAAGTTAATCGTGAGTTTACAAGATACTGTTTACCCTCACCTAAAACAATACCACTCTTCTGCTCGATAAATGAAGCAAATCGGCGATACTGAACATCTGTTACTTCCTGATTCTTGTTGATTAAAACCTTATTGCCGTCACTGTCAATTCTACCGACTCTGGTGACTGGCTTTACAGTAGCAGAAGTTGTCTTTGATGCAACCTTGCTCGCTGCCATTGCCTGCTTTGCCTCAGCAAGCTTTCTTTCAATAGCTTCATTAGAAACTCTTGAAGTGGTAATAGAGGTACCATCAATTCCGAGAGAAGATACAGGAGATGGTCTTGCAGTTGTTCCAAGAGTGCTGCCAGTTCCAACTGATGATAAAGTAGATGGCCTTGGGCTTAAAGCTGCTGATGGTCTTGCAACCGCTGAAGTACTCTTTGCACCAAAAGTTGAAGACAATGAATCTCTTGGTTTAACAGAGGATGTAAGTGTGCTTGACAGAGGCTTGGATGCACCTGTTAAAGACACACTTCCTCTTGTAGGTATAGTGCTGCTGCGGGTAGATGATAATGAACCTGCAGTAGTCTTTGAAGCAGTAGATAAGGTGGAACTTCTTAAAGTACTGCTGCCAGATGCCAAAGTGGTTCTGGAGCTTAATGGAGTCGTTGTGCTCAGAGAAGATGCTGGCTTTGCTGTGGCAGCCAAGCTCGAAGATGACGCAGGCTTTGCCAAAGGCAGAGTTGATCTTGAAGTCAGTGAAGAAGATGGTCTTGCCAAAGAGCCTGAAGTGCTTCCTGAAGATCCTAAAGTGCTCCTTGAAGAGCTCAGAACAGAAGGACGTGCTGCAGTAGCTGCTGCAGTACTTCTAAATACTCCACTTGTTCCTTTTGACAGTGTGGAAGAAGATCCTGAAGATCTCGATGAACTGCCGCTTAATGAAGAACTACCAGTTCCGGTTCTAGATGCAGTTCCAGTTTGAGAAGGTGAGCTGAATTTTTTGTTATTATCGTTATTTGAAAAAGTCATAACTGCTCCGAGAGCATCCACACAGGTATGACCTAAAGGTCATACACTGTTAATTTATTTTATTTATCAGGTTAATACCTGTATTTTTTAAGAGCCTGTTAAGCCTTTTCACCCTTTCCCTTCTTGCCTAAGATAAGCTCGGCACCAGACTTACCAGAACTGGACAGAATAACACCCTTCTTTACTGCTTTGGCAAGTTCTAAAGGATTAAACTTAGGAATAAAGTCATTAGCACCAGCCTTTGACACCATGCCCAGGTTGAATACACCAGACAGAGAGGTATGAAGAATGATGTACGCGCTCTTTAAAATTGGATCCTTACGTACTAATGAACATAAGGTGTAACCATCCATTTCAGGCATTTCAACGTCAGATATGACAAGTGCAATCTGCTCATTTACAGGACCCTTTAAGGATGCGTCACGCAGAATATTGTAAGCCTCAAGGCCGTCGTGAGCCTTGATAACCTCAAGGTTCATCTTCTCCATTGCAGAACAAACCTGATTTAAGGCAACTCTTGAGTCATCGGCAACTAATACCTTAGGATGTCTCTCTTCAATAATCTTTGAGAACTCCTCATCGTATACATCGTTAAGATCATTGGTCTCAAGCTTGGAAGGAGAAATTTCCTCAAGGATCTTTTCTACGTCAAGAATTTCAACAAGTTCACCATCAATCTCAGTTACAGCTGTCATGTAGTTGCTGTCGCCTGCACCCTTTGGAGGAGGCATAATCTTATCCCAGTTCATGTTGAGAATACGCTCAACGTTTGATACCAGGAATGCATGAGTGGAACGGTTGTACTCGGCAATAATGATAAAGCATTTATCCACATTGTGGGATGGTCTGCCGCCAATTGCGAAGGCAAGGTCAATTACAGAGATAGTCTGACCACGAATATGTGCAACGCCGATAACAAACTTCTGCAGTTTTGGCATAACAGTCAGACGTGGGCAAGGCAGAACTTCTCTTACCTTGAACACGTTAATACCATAACGCTGATGTAGTCCTGAGAGCTTGAATAACAGAAGCTCCATACGGTTCTGGCCTACAACCTCGGTAAGCTCATTAACAGAATCCATTACACCGATCATTTTTATCACCTTATTGAATCAACAATTATTATTTTGCGGTAATCATAAGCATAAGTACAAATATATGTTTTTCTAAGAGAAAAAAACAATTTTGCAAAGCACATCACAACCAAACTTTCAATATTGTTATGAATACCTTAAAAAAGAGAGATTATCTCCTTACTATTAATCAATTAATCCTTTAAAAAAAAGTGATTAATAAGAGGATTAATAGACTGCATTCATATCACTTAATAAGTTTTAACTAATTGTTTTGTGCTATCATCAATTAACGTAGTAAAAAACAAGTTTTCATCCGTGTTAAATGGTGACTGCTGTGAAAATCGCACATAAACTTCTATCGGCTGTATTAATTTTATTTTTAAGCTCATTTTATGTAAATGAAAGCTGTGCCACAGTTTCTGAGGCAGATTTTCTTTCAAATGTTGCAAAACAGTATATGTTAGCCCAGTTTCAAGAAGAAAAAGGGAAACGATATGAAGTGAGCGTAGGCAGAGTTGATGCAAAAAAAGACTACGGCGGAAAGTGCCCTGGTTTTCTGACTGCAAGACTGCAGGATGGCAAGATCAAAAAGAATAACGTTGTAGTCATCAACTGTGCCAGAAAAGATCACCCATTTACGGTTAATGTGCCTGTTAACGTTACTGTCTTAAGGGAAGTTACTGTTGCAAAGGATAATATTCCAAGAGGCAGTGTAATATCTGAAGATCTTATCGATACTGTATTCATACCGGAAACAGCCAATACCGCTGCTACAATAACTGACATAAGAAGCATCGTCGGTGCCAAAGCAAGAAAGGATATCAAGGCTGGTGAGCAGCTGAAAAAATCAGACTTCTGCATCGTGGCAAAAGGTGATCCTGTTTACATTGAGGCAACTAATGGTGCTCTCACCATTAAAACCACAGGTATTGCCATGCAGGAAGGCCGACTCAATGAGAATATTCAGGTGAAAAACTCAAAGAGTAAAAAGATAATTGAAGCAACAGTCACAGGACCTGGTCAGGTAAGAGTCATCTTTTAGAAAAAAAGCTGCAGAAACTACTGCAGCTTTTTTGGTTGTTACAGATGCTCTCAGGCATCAGTTCATCTTTAGGGCTTTGGTTGCAATTTCTGAAGCACCAGCCTCAGTAACCAGCGCTGTAGCGCCAGCTTCACTGGCATTAGCCTTCTGTTCTGCAGCATCAGCTTTGGTTGCATTAGCATTTACAGAACCTTTCTGAGCTGATGTCTCATTCTTAGAAAGGGTGCCTTCGCTATCCGAACCTCGAACAGATCCCTGCTGAAGCTGAGTCTGGTTTGATGTTGGTGACATCGACACCTCGCCTGCAACTGAATTTATTTTAGTATCTGTTACTGCAGCAGACTGTAAAACGGAGTCTGCAGCAACACTCAGAATAAGAGCTGACATTTTTGAACAGGTGCCGGCAATTGAAGCAATTGCATTTGACTGGCTTTTTGTTAATGCCATTTTTTCATCCCCATATTTTTACATAACGTGTTTTATGACACCTTATAAGATAAACATTGTCTTTTGTCTTAGTATGTAAAGACTTTTATTTACCACCATTTGCAGCTTTGTCCAATTTTTCAATAGTGCCATTGACTGTTTTATTCACAGTATCAGACTCTTTGTCGTCGATTGACCTGGCAGAAGTTGCTGCGTTTATGCCACTGATAACAACAGGAAGTGCTTCAAAGGCTGCAGCTGCGATGGCAAGAGACTGGGAAAGCTTTTCACCAACTCGAGGAGCAGGTGTTCTTCCGGTATTTGACACGATGTGCTTGTCATCATATCTGTCAGAAACGTCCGAAATCTGTCCGCCAGAAACTTCAAGCTTACTTGTATTTACACTGGCAACACACAATGCATATGAAGGAATTGCAGCTAACAGCGCCTGAATTTTATTTAAACTGAACATTGCCAGCCTGAAGCGATTAAAATGCTCCTGATTTCTTTTTTTCGTTTCATCTTTTGATTTTGAGGCAATTTCATCCTGAATAGAGCCGACAAGTTCACCTATAAGACCTGCCATCGAAATTGCAAAGCCTATACCGGCAACAGGGCCCGTCCAAATCTTCGAGAATACATCTCTAACCCACATATTCTCCATCAACTTGGCCTTTTCTTTATGAGTAAAGTGGAAGCCGTCTTTATCTCTCAGAAGAGTTCCTCCAAAGTAGGTTCTAACCAGATCCATATCAGCATCACCGACATTAATTCTCTTGTAAGGATCATCTGGGGATTTCAGAGTATCTGCATCAATCTTTAGATTACCTCTATTATCATAGAAAAACTTCTTCTTTTCCTCCTTGGCACTATCAGATTCTTTTTCTGCAAAATAACTGAGAACCTTATCGTCAAATTCTTCTTTACCACCGTTTTTTATTTTGTTTATCTCTGCTTGTGATAAATTTTTATCTCTTGCATACTGATCAATAAGTACGTTTCGTTCTCCTGAGGTAAGCTTATTATAGTCTTTTTCTGACTTATAGCGCTCACTGGCTTCTAATCCAGCACCGTCAATAGTCTTTTCGGCAAGATATTTGCTGTACATTTCAGATGTAGACTCACCTTTCCTGTAAGCTTTATTTGCCAGGAAAACTGCACCTGCAGAACGTTGCAATGCAGAGTCTTCGCTTGCAATGGATTGAATTGATGAAGCAACTTTAATTACATTTGAGACAACATTTCTTGCTATTGCAGAGGCACGTTTACTTGCAATCTGCTCAAGTCCTGCATCTACAGCACCTGCACTTAAATTAACGACATTTGCTACAATTTCACCTGTACCCATGGTGCCTGATGACACCTCAGCACCGGTGAGACTTACACTGCCCATTTTTGTGGATATAGCTCCACCAAATGAATCTGAAATTGATGCACTGCTAAATGTACTTATATTCAGGTCAACAGCGTTTATGCTGCATCCTGATGCAGCATCCAGAACGATTGAATGGCTGAACAGAGGATGGGAAGTATCAAATCTTGAACTTGCAAGGGTGATACCCTTTTCATCAAGAACAATTGAGTTCCTACCCACCTTAAGAGAAATACCCACATCCGATGAGATAACTATTTCGTCATCAGCATGGGAAAAAATCTTTCCTTCAGTATCAAATGTGATGCCTTCAGATAAGCTGACAGATGTGTCCTTGCCAGAGAACAGTCTTAAATCACCCTGTGAGATAAATGTAGTCTGCGTTGGCTTGAAAGGGAGAAGTCCACAGATTGGATAATTCTTAAAGAGCTTTGAATACCCCTTGCCATCTGTGTATAGATCCTGAACACCATAACAGATACACATTCTGTAAACATCCTGAGCAAAAGCGTATATAACAGTTTCAAGCTGAGTCAGTCGATTTGACAGGTTCTTTTTCTTCACTGAGTCAGAAGCTGTTTCAGCTCCAACTCTGGTTTTATTTAATTCAGGAATTATATACTCTGAAAACTGTTCTAACTTCATCAATGACATATCATCTGGATCTATTTTGATTTCAACCTTTCCAGACGTTACATCTACCCCGGTTTTAGAATTGATTTTTGTAATTGCGGAATCTTTTTGTTCGTATTCTTTCTTTCCATCCTCATTAGTCAGAATCAGAAGCTTTTTTTTGGCTTCATTTAATGACTTGGTTTTAAATGCTACGAGAATGTTTTCCTTTTCATCAGTTATACCCGAATTCTGACTTAAGACCCTCAAAAATGCTTTTAGCTTACCTTTATAAAGCATGTTGACAAGTACAGCTTCAGGAGAAGAGCTGGTGCGGTTTTCAATACCTGTTCTGAAAGAATCAAAACAGCTCTTTACAAAAGATTCATTACCGTATCTTGGGAAAGGAAACACACAGGATCTGGCTGTATCTTTAACATAACTGCCGTTTGATGAGGTATAATTCAGGCTTTTTGCAGGATATCCCATGAAGTAATTGGAATTTTTAAGCTGTAATACCAGAACTTCCTGTCCAATAACAGGGAAACTTGCGCAAGGCTCATAGTTTGAGACACCACTTGTCATAAAGACTGAAAGTGGCTCAGCAAGACTTGAGGTTTTTACGTAAAACTTGTTTGGATTGCCCTGATTTGAATCTGAGGCAAAAGATGTTTCACCTGTTCTGTCTGTTTTGCCATTCTCGTCGCATACAATTGCGCAGATGACCTCACTCTGTACATTTTGAGATGAAGTATTCTGCACATTTGCCAGAGCAGGAACAGTATTAGGCTTTGCTTCATTACTCTTTGGTGAACTGATTACAGGTTCAAAGATATCATTGCCAGAACCTGATGCCGGATTTATAAAGTTAAAGAAACTCTCAGGCGAATCATCAAATTCAAGTCTTGAAAAGAACTGCATGCCACCTAAAGTCTCAGGAAGATTTATACCTGCATCATTGTTTTCGCTATATGGAACAGCTGCATGTTTCTGTTCAAAACAGCTTTGTGCACTGTACTGCTCATTGTCAGGATAATTTATATTGCAGACAATTTTTGAAACAGATCTTAATATCAGATATTTATCTGTATCAATTCCCTGAGTATTCTTGTCAAATTCAAGGAATGTTCCTGGAGTGAAACGTATATCAGATGCTAAAAGCAGAACCTTTTCCTGCTGACAGAAATGACATCCTTTCACACTGGCATTCTGGAATTTTCTGTAATTATCTATCAGTTCCTGATGAACATCCTGATCATGACCTAACAGATTAAAATTGCTGTAACTCTCAGGTATAAATGAATTCATATCAGAGGATGAGAAAATCTGATTTACAACATTCTGAGATAAAGAGCACCTGAGATCCGGATTCACCACACAGCCTGTGATGGTGCCAGTATCCAGCAGCTGTCCTGTGCCGTCAGCAATAGAAGAACCAGGAGACAGAGTCTGAGAGCCTCTTGAAAAATAAGGCTTAAATCTGTAGTTATCCCCTGTTTTAACATAGGCAAAGTTATAGTTGATACCGTAGGCAAAGCACAGAGTGTTTATATAGGCAAGATCTGAAAGTGATGAATCTGACAGATCAAAGTATCTGGCATTGCCGTCAAAAGAACTTTCTTCATTGTCCTTATCAAAAGACGGATGCTTTTCATAGCCGATTTGTTCAGATATTGCGCAGGACAGTTTATCCTTAAAGGATGAAAAAAGAGTCTTTTTGCGGTTGCAGGTAAAAGCAAGAGTACTTAAAGCAGGCTCGATTACCACCTCATAAAGAGAATAATTGTTGCTGTCCTTTTTAAAAGGAATTGTAAAATCAAATTTAACAGTTCCCTTTACAGTCACAGAAGTAATAATACCTTCAAGTCTGCGCTCTCGTACGCCCCGCCTTGAATCATCCGTATCAGAGAATTTGATAAAGTGACGGTAGATAACAGGACTGTTAATGAGCGACAGGCACTGACGCTTGGAGTACTGACATGAGCAGGCTACATTTAAAATGATCTTAAAGGGAATACTGATACCTTCATTAACTTCTGCAGACATCACAAAAGAGTTTACATTTTCTGGTAACTTTCCCTTGAATGAAACCATCTGTTCAAAGGGAACAAAATTAAAAAGACGGTTTTTAGCACCAGTTAAATGTTCAAATATCACATAAAACTTGCTTCTGCTTTCTTTTAATGAGTCACTCATAAATCTATCTCCGAGCATCTAAGGCTTTTACCCTTTATCCTCTGAATAATCTTTTTTAAATTTAAAGTCTATCTGAAACGGTTAATTCTGAAATTATGAGAAGGAGCTTTGCTTCGTGGTTCAGATACTTTTGTTTCATCACTGATTTCATCTTTTGAAGATGGGTCAGTTTCAGAACCAAAAAGCTCTTTAAGCTGAACAGCCAGTTCTTCTGGCTCAATAGCTCCGTTAAAACTGCCTCCTTCAATATTCTCGTGAGGATAGACGTTAGAGGTTAAAAACTCTGACCAGTTGTTCTTTCCATACATGATTTCAAGACCTATGGTCAGGTAGGTGTATTCTCTTCTTTCAAAATCCTTATCACCGCCTTCAGCCAGACAGCACATCAGAATAAGTGAATTAAAACCATTTGCTGCCAGGCCATGAGGGGTTGGAACAACCGGAAGGTTAGGTTCATTTTCAGGATTTGGCATCATGTTTCCATAAGACCAGAAACAGACTAGTGACATCATACCTTCTGGAGTGTCAGGACATGCATTGCCAGCTTCAAGACAACGCTTTGCAGTAGCATCATTTGGAATTGCAATATAGGCATATGCTGCATCAAGAGCATCTGCCTTGCGTTTTAATTCCTTTTCCAGATCTTTTGGCGGAAGAGCTTTTTTGATGTCTTTAATGGTTTTCAGTCTGTTTGCTTCAATTTTTTCCTTAAGATCAGCTGAAGCCTTAAAGATAGGAGATTTTTCTTCATCAATTGCCGGCTTATTAAGATTGTCGTTGGCAATCTTAACAAAATCCTGAATCATGCCATCAGGATCTTTGCCGTAAGTCTTTGCAAATTCAGCATAGACCTCATCTTTAATTGAATTGTATTCATCAATCCATTCCTGAGGATAGGTTTTAATTTCAGCTTCAAGCTTTTCCTTGGCCCTGTTAAGGACGTCAACAGCTTTTTTGATTTCAGGATCATTGTAGACATCATTAACATCTTTGATCTGTGGCATCTCAGGCATTTTTGCCCACTCAGGAGGAGTAAGAGGCTTTGGCTTTGCCAGATCGTCAAGATCAAGAGGCTTTTTTGGATTCTTTTTTAACTCGTGGCACAGATTAAGCACACAGCAGTAGGCCCACCATGCCAGAGCTCTTTTGTGCAGGTTGTAGGAAAGAAATTTTAAACACTCACCATAACGTTTCTGCTCAAGAAGCTTTGCGGTAAAGAATTCAGCTTCAGGAGTCTGTATAGACAGACTCTTAATCTCAGAAGGCAACTCATATTTTTCAATCTTAACAACATCATCTACAGTGTTGTGAATTTTTAGCAGCTGATGCTGATTTCTCCAGGATAATTTGTCAGTCATCTTATATTCCTTACATTCCTGCCACGAACTCCTGCTGTTTTCATATTAAAAAACAGTTTGAGTAATAAGTACTTTTATCTTAAAAGAATTGAAATGCTCTTTTGAGAATAGATGCTGAATTATGATATTCAATGCAGAAGACCAAAATTTTGAAAGCCCATCACAGAAGGATGAACAAAATTTACAGACTTTGAAGTTTTGCTTCTCTATTGTTTGATTCCTGATCAAAGAACAGATTCTGTCTGGTACCAGTTAAAAATGCGATTGCGTAGATATCATCACCTTCTTCAATTACGCTGTTTGAAAGGATCTTTTCTGAGGCATATATGTTAATCCTCAGTCTGAATAAACCAAACTGACTGAGAAGCACCCTCAGACACAGCATGCGTGTTCCCTCATAAGTACAGCTCTGTGTTTTCTCAACTGTGCCACGGATCTGATAGGTGTTAACACCTGCAACTGCTGTCAGCGGATCATACTGATGCTCTTTAAGATACTCTTTTATAAAATCCTCTTCACTACTGCCTTCGTGTTCCTTTAAGTATCTGTCTTTGATTTCATCATAAGATCTGATCTTTGCGCTCCTGCCTGCGTATTCCCCGGCGGGAGCTATCATAAGAGCAAGTCCAGACAGATAAAAAAATTCCTCGTCGGATCCAAGTTTTAAACCTTCCCGGTCTGGAATTCCGTAGGGGTCAAAAAAATCAATCGGCAGATTTAAACAGCCGGTTTCTCCTGCAATACTTACACTCATATCCTCAGGATAATTGAGGATCTGATAAACTTTAACTGGATTCCTTATGCCTTTGAGTACAGGAAAGAAATTGCGGTAGCTGAGTTTCACCTCATCCGTATCTTTTTCCATATGTACACCACAGATTACCCCGGCATGAGCCGCTTGAAGGGCATTTTCCTCGCACAGAATCAAAGAGGGGGTATTCCTGTCATCCACTACTCTTCTAGATAAAGGCCCCTTAGCTTTAGCAATACGCTCAATATTGTCATTTAGAAGATTTTCATTGCCAGTAGCATAAATCTGTAGCTGTATCAGATCATCAAAGTACGGAAACTCAATAAAGTTTAGATTTTGATCCTGCATAAAGCGCCTCTCTCATGTTGTCTGACAAAAGTTTATCATTCAACAAAACACATAGCTGTTCTTATGCTTCTTATTGTGAACAATGCTCTGTTTTTACATATAAAATGCATTGATCTTTCTGCATCACAGTTAAATAAGAAAAAATACAAAAAATCATTAAAGCTTTTTAATATGCTGTCGTTATATAGGCAGGACTGGTGTAAAGACAAATAAAAATTTTCTTTACAGAAAAAGGTTTAAAATATTTTTAAAATTTCACTTAAGAAAAAATAATATCTGACGTTAAATAAGTAACAAGAGATTAAAAACGACTTTTAACGTTATCTAAAGAGAATTTGAGGGTAGTATCATGGCAATCGATGCATTAAACAACCGTTCATTAGACGGTTTAAAAGAACCCGTTGCTACTGCCAAGCCTGCAGCTCCAAAAGCAAGTGTGCTTACAGGTGAAAAAGTTTCTACTGCAGAAGTGGCAGAAAAAGCAACTGATGCTGTTATGTTGACTGATACAGCTAAGACTTTAGCAAAGGCAACCAACAAAGCAAAAGAGTCTTCTGGTATTGATGAGGCAAAGGTTGAGAAGATCAAAGCTGCAATTCAGGATGGCTCATACAAAATTAACTACGAATCTGTAGCCAACAAGCTTATAGATTCAGAGGATGAGTTAAGCTCTATCTTCGGTTAATTATAGACTTTGTTGCAGGAGGCAAAGTCTATAGATCTAAAGGTCTCAAGAATTTGAGGCCTTTTCGTTTTTGTTTAATATCACGTCAAAACATGAATCTCTACTGATTCGTGGTACCTTTCTGAGAAATTAAAAGCCCCCCTAAAGCCAGCACCATTCCCATCAGAGTGTAGACAGTAATACTCTCATCAATGCAGATCACAGCTCCAGCTGCTGTTACTACAGGAGTGGCGTAAATATACAGATTTGTCTTTACCGCGCCAATATATTCAATAGCCTTGTTCCATATATAAAAACTCAAAGATGAAGCTACCAGGGCAAGAAACATGTAATTTAACATATTGATTGGCTCAAGAAGTCTGTCTGCCTTTATCTCATAGCCTTCTGACAGCATCAAAGGAACAGTGAGCAGCAGTGAATAGAAAAAGCTCTTGATTGTGATATCAAGGGTAGATAAACCACTGTCAGAGAGCTTGCACACATACAGATTGTAAAGGCCCCATACTACGGCAGCTCCCAGTGCTAAAAGATCGCCTAAAGGATTTAACCTGAGAGTAAAAGAACCAAAACTTAAAATTCCTATACCCATCATGGCGATTACGAAACCAAGATAGAAATTTATGTTAAATTTAACTTTTGATGAAACAAAGCGGTTGAACAGGGCCACAAATAGAGGAGTGGTTGAAACAATCAGACAGACATTGGATGCATTTGAATAAATAAGTGCATTGTTTTCAAACACAAAGTACAGGGTAACGCCATAAAGTCCCACCAGCATTGCAAAAAACTCTGTCTTTAAAGATACAAATCTTAAAGCCTTAGGTCTGAAAAGTGCCAGCACAAAGGTTGCCAGGATAAAGCGGTCAAACAGTATCTCAACTGGCGAAAAATGTTTTAAAAGTACCTTAGAGCTTACAAAGGTCATCCCCCAGAAAAGCACAACGATTACACAGAAACAGTGTCCTAAAACGGTTTTATTCATACGATCCTCAATTATTGTTATTGAAGATTATACAACGAGCTTCAAAATTCTTGCATATATTAAATGCATTATAAAAACAGACAAAAAATTCAGATGCTGTATAAATAAGGAACCTGTCTTTAAGACAGGTCCTTTACCAGAGAATCAGGCACTCTGTTTTAATCCGTCATCTCCTGTTGTTTCTTCATTTTCCTTTGAGGTCTTCACCTTTACTGCCTTTTTTCTGCCCTTCCCCTTTTCGCTTCTAAAAGAAACGTCCTCTTGCTTTGAACTTTCCTCCTCATTTACTGCTGAATCATTACCTTCAGCAGTATCTAGATATGATACCCTTCCTTCCTTTTCATGACCGAAAATATCGTTGCAAAGACGCATTACATACTCATTTTCAACAGCAGGCAGTCTGAGGGCATAACACATGTTTACTATCTTGTGCACGGAATAGCCAACATTTAAAGACAGAAGCGTTGCAACCTTAATAAGAGATCTGCTTGAAAAAGGTGCTGATAACTGACGTACCCCGTTCTCTAACCCCTGTTTCTGCACTGCTCTTAAATCATGAGCAAAGTGGATCAGATTTTTTAATACAGTTTCAGAAAGATTTGAAAAGTTCTTCTTTAAAAGACTTAATTCCACATGAGGTTTTGGGTAGTCCATTTCAAGAAAACGGAAACGATCTAAAAATGCCTGGTTTAACAGTCTGGCTCCATTATAAAAGCCTGTCATATCGCCAAAACCTTTGGTGTTTGCAGTAGCAACAACTCTAAACTGAGGATGAGGTCTGATAATCTCACAGTTGTTCTCCACAATAGTCAGGCTTTTTCCGTCGAGTACATCATTTAATACAGAAAGATCACCCGGGCTCATCAGATCAATTTCATTTAAAATTAAAATTTCACCGTACAGCATGGCTCTTGCCAGAGGTCCATACTCATAAACAAGTTCGCCTTTTCTCAGACTTGAATGACCAATAAGCTCAAGCGATTCACATTTGTTTGACAGCGTAACCTGCTCTACGCCCCAGTTAAGTCTTGCTGCTGTCTGAAGCACCATAGTGGTTTTTCCGCAGCCTGACGGACCTGAAATGTACAGACAGTCTTTGGCTGGATGGGTAAGATACAACAAAAGTTCATTTAAGGTTTTAAGATCAAAAACATAACTGTCATCAACGGATGGTATGTTGTTAATCAGAGAGCACGGCTGCATCTCAAAGTCAGGGATAATGATCCCTTCATGGTTGAAGGTTTTCTTAAGATTGATACTGAACATAATTGTCTATTCTCTTAACTGATTACTGAAGATATATGAAGTTGTCTGAAAGAAGCTGCTAGGCCTCAATGTTTCTTACGACCACAAGCGAAGTATGAAATATTCTTCCAAGCGAATCGAGCTGATTTACAGACTTCAGATAGCCGGAAAAATAAAGTTCACAGCCCGTGAATTTTGCCTTTTCAATGGTCAGATAGTTTGCTCTGTAAAATTCTCTGCTCAAAAGCAGCTGATGAAAATCAAACTCAGAAATTCTGTTTTCACTTTGCTTTCTGCTTTGAATTTTCAGACTCACAAGATTGTCATCTTTAAATTTTGGTCTGGTGACAGAAATTACTCTGCCTTTAAGTTCTACATGATTATCTTTCATAGTGCCTCCTGGGATGGCGATAATTGTAAGAACAAAAAATGCACAGTTTTAAAGGATCTGGATCAGAATGCACACTTGCTTTAAGAATGTTTAGTTTTCTGGTGTTTTTTTATAGAAAATGTTTTATTGGAGGGAAAAAAAATAGAAAAGTCCGGTAAAACCGGACCTCTTATTAAGCCTGAACGGAAAGTCTTGAAGGACCGCGTGCTGAGGCATAACCCTTTCCTGAATAGGTCATATTACGGGTTCTTGCGTCGCGGGCATTCATAAGAGCTGCATTTAAACGGTTATTTGACTGCATGTTAAATACAATCAGCTTGCCGTTTACCTCATTACGGAACTTGCACTTTAAGAGCTTGTTCTTAATGATAGTGGTATCAGTAAGGTATTCAGTCTTTAACTTGTCAACTTCTGGATGGAGTTTAATGCGCTGATCGTTTGACTGAAGCTTTAACATCAGATCTGACTTCAACTCAGAGTAAGTCTTCAGATCATCCATGTTTTTTCCCTTTAAAGCCTGATATTCAGAAGAGATAACCTTCTCAAGGCGATCAAGAATCAATGACTGCTCATCAAGGTATTCCTTGATAGGACGAATTGCATTAACTGGTCTGCTGCTCTGAGCGGTTGGTCTGAATACAAATTTACCTGCATTGTTCATAATCTCTCTCCTAACTTATTTTTTTATATTTTTTATAATGCTCCACGAATATCGTAGAGGTCGTAAATCAGTCTGGTATCAAGTTCAAGCTCGGTAGCATAAATGTCACCCATAGCGTACTGTCTTATGACGCGAGCGCCATGAACGTAGCCTTCAACTTCAGATTTAACTGAACTGCCAACTTCAACGTTATTGGCATTGAGATTGGAATTAGCCTCAATATAGATACCGTTTACCTGCTCTGAAAGCTCGCGGTAAGCTTCTATCTTTGAAGCTCTCATAGCTTTAACCTGCTTAAGTTCAGCTGTAGCTCCAGGCTGTCTGGAAATTGACGCATATCCTGTTGCTCTTAATACAGGAAATTCATTTGGTCTGCTTACACCATTATCACCAAAGGTGAAGTTTCTAAACACTGAAGTGCTGTTGCAGCCGGTTACAGCTATCATCGCCGCTAATGGAAGAATAAGTAAAAATGACTTTTTCATAACTTCCTCTAATCTCCGGTTCTTGAATACTGACTTTCATCATGCACATCTCGTACCAGTTTTCCCTGATACTGATAGGTTTGTGCAGGATATATAACAGGGTTCACACCTACAGATGCCCATGAACTGTTCTTCTTGTTGAATCTGAAACGCTCGTAATTGCCAGTAGATGTGCCAGGAACCTTTGCTCCGGTTACATAATATTTGTCATTAAAGTCATTATCATGGTAACCGTTTTCAATAAATCTCTGCTCTGCTCTCTTCTGTCTTTCCTCATAACTTAAAGTCTCGGTAGAAGTACTGCCAGATACGATTACCTTGCCATCCTCGGTCTGATAGTATGAGTTTACGCCGTTGATTGAGCAGTTCTTCTCACCGGTACGGTAACACATAGGAAGTCTCTCGTATGGAATAAATCCGGTTGCAGAACCTACAACTGTCTGATTCATCATATTGATGACTCTGGCATTTAAAACAATACCTTTATCATTTCTTGTCAGAGTACCTGCAAGAATATGCTTTACCATGGCCTGACGGGCAAGCTTCTTCCAGTTTCTTGAGAAGACAAACTCACCATCCTTGGTAATAGAAAGTGAACCGGTTAACTTGTACTCAAATATGGATACACCACGTCTGTCAAGCTCATGAATGAACATTTCTGCCACAGAACGGCCAAGGTAACCTGCGTTCTCATATGTGTCAGTGTCAACAAATGAGGTAATTGCAACCTTTGGCAGTGCCGACAATTTGACGTCTTTGTCAAAAGATTTTCTTGCGGCTATGGCATCACCTTCGCGCTCAATCTGAATATCCTGCACCATTGTCTGTAAAACAACATCAGCCATATTAGATACAACCTTGGTGATCTCCATCCCTCGAGCAGAATACAGATCTTCCTTGCCACCAGGGGCAGTATTTGCCGAGCAGCCGAGCATTAGGATTAATGCTGAGGTGCAAAGCATTTTTGTAATAAATCTCTCCATCCTGACCTTCTTTTGTTTTAAAATTCAAAAAGATTATATTTCTTGAAGCCTTCGTTATTTTTTTAACGATTCAGCTAAACTTGGTCTGATTTATGCAAATTCAATGCCAAGTGTCAATTTTCAGTTTTCAGGTGATATATGAAAATAGCTAATCTAATCAAAAAGCTGACCGTAGGTGCAGCACTTAGTTTTGCCTCTTTTCAGGGCTACTGTACCTGGTATGTGGCAAATGGATCAGCTGCCATCATTGACGGCGTAACCCAGGCAAGAAATGATGCGGTTAATGATGCTATCCGCAATGCTCTGCTGCAGGCTGGTGCCTCTGTACAGATTGAACAGAAGTATAAAAATGGCGTATTAGAGTCAGACTCTGTCAGAATGAAAAGCGCCTCCCCTATCCGCAAGGTGCTGGTCGTAGAAGAACAGCGATCAATGAATAAGGTTAACGTCACTGTAAAGATCTTTATTGATGATAAGAGAATTAACCGCTGCTCTCAGGGCAAAGTTAAAAAGACCCTGCTGCCGGTTGCATTCAGATATGCAGATTCTCAGGCTTATCAGAGCAGTATTGGCATTGAATCCATGAATAAGGAAATGGATAAGCTTTTATCTGAAAAGCTCTCTAATGCAGCTGTATTTAATGTAAAGCCAACGCTTAATATCAATATCGCAACCAAAAAGACTTTAAACTCAGCTCCATCACAGAACGAGAGCAATATGGTGTCCCTGGCCACACGCTACTCATCTCAGTATGTTATGACTGCGACCATCAATACCTTCAGTCAGTCTGAACCTAATGACAATGTTCTGACCAAGCTTCTTTATACCCCAACCAGAAGCATCAACTTTGATATTGATGTATATGATGCCATCAACAATGCCAATGTATTCCACCAGAACTACACTGCAGAAGCTGAATGGCCATTTAAAAACAGCGAGTTTCTTGATTTAAGATCAGACAGATTCAAAGGATCTGCTTTCGGTCAGAGAATGTATGATCTTATTGACAGAGCTGTAGGCGACCTGGTTGCCACTTTCCAGTGTGCAAGTGTATCAGCCCGCGTAATTGATAACGACGGTGACGATTTCATTATCAACTTAGGCCGTGACAGCGGTATATTAAAGGATATGGAGTTTACCTTAGAGCAGACCTCAACCATGCAGTCAGGGCTTGGCGGCGAGTATGAGATATACGAAGGCAAGAGCGGAAAATACAAGGTTATAGCTGTATATCCAAGAACCGCAAAACTAAGACCTGTAGATCTGCAGAACAACATCCTGAATGTGAACATCAACGATGTGGTCACATTACACTGAAACTGACACATTAGATGAAGAGCCTCACGGCTCTTCTTTTTTATCAAAATAATCTTTTGAGACCTAATCTTTATTGTAAGAGTAAGGATTATTGCATATAATAATCAAGTGCTTGCGGCCCTATAGTTAAATGGATATAACAAGCCCCTCCTAAGGGCTAGTTGCAGGTTCGATTCCTACTGGGGCTGCCACCTTATCCTACAGCATAAGTCCTGTTGATATTTCCTTTGAAGAATTCTTTGCAAGTGTCAGTAAGTCTGGAAGCTTATCTGAGGTGATCTTGTTGATGGTGCCAACAATTGACAGAGCCCCCAAAAGCTTGGCATCCTGATCAAAGACGGGAACGGCAAGACAGCGGAATTCCTGACCGTTCTGACCATTATCATATGCGTAACCTCGCAGTCTGATGGAGGCAAGCTCCTTTCTTAGAAACTCAGGTGAACTTACAAAACCGGCTCTGGCTACAGAATAATCAAGACTTGCCACAATTTTTTCACGCAGAACACTGTCCTGATATGCTAAAAGACATTTTCCTAATGCCGAATGTACCATAGAGATTTCAGAACCTTCACGGGATGTGATCCTCATATGGGATTTTGGAGAAGTTTTTTTCAGTACGTAGTAGGCTTTATCCTCATCTACAATACCAAAGTGAACTGCAAGACAGTCAACTCTTGCAATCAGTTTATCAAGATAAGGTGAAACCAGCTCTTTCAAATCAAGAGAGTCAGAGGCGGAATTACCAAGAGACACCAGCTTCATCCACAGCTGAACTGTCTTATCAGAGTTCTGACGCAACAGCCTTAGCTTTACCATATCCTCAATCAGCACATAAACAGAACTTCTTGGAAGCCCGGTTAAATTTATGATTTCTGAGATTGTACAGCGGCGGTTCTTCTGCAGAACCTCCAAAATGGATAAGGCTCTTTCAAGTGCTGGAACCCTGATCTTCTCTGACATATGACATCCTGATTAAAAAATATCTTATATGATAGATATTTTATTATCTTTTTTACCGGTTTAGACAGAATATGCAAGAATATTATATCCGCATCAGAGCTTTACCATCCAGACTTACGTTAAACAAGACAGAACTTCTCCACATCCACCACCCCTAAGGTGGTAAGTCTAATCTTTGGGATCACCGCAAGTTAGGTAAAGGATAAAGTCATGAAAGGATCTATATTCCTGCTTGCACCAAGCCTGTAGGCGGCATCCTTGAGTTCCTTCATCTTCTCATTAACTTCATATACGCCACTGTCGCACATTAACCCTGCAATCGGCAACGACAGCTCACATATAATTTTGCCTCTGTTGACCACCACCATACCGCCCTTAATTTCCTTCAGGCGGTTTACTGCAAAGCAGATATCCTCATCACTGACACCAGCTGCAATAATATTATGAGAGTCATGAGCAATAGATGTGGCAATAGCGCCTTCTCTGATACCGTAACCTTTTACAAAGCACACGCCTGTATGCCCGGTGTTATGGTGACGCTCAACTACAGCAAGTTTGATGATGTCATGATTGACATCAACAGCCTTTGCAACACCTTCATCAGTTGTTAGAATTTCACCAGGAACGAGACCTATCACCTTTGCTCCAGCATCTGAAATTCTGAGTTTCTCCACTCCAAAATCTCTCAGATTTATGGTGCTGTAGATCCTGTCTTCGTATTTTTCAATAATTTCATGCTGATATGAATCAAGTAGCTCACTTACCTCGTCGGTCACCACACCGTTTTGAGCCACCAGCCTGCCTTTTTTATAAACACAGCTAATCTTTACTTCCTCAACATCATCAAGGATGACAAAATCCGCCTGGTATCCAGGTGCGATAGCACCTTTAAAATTCAGATGGAAATATGAGGCTGCATTGTATGAGGCGACAGTGTAGGCAAGCTCAGGTTTTGCACCCATGGCAATTGCCTTTTTGATAATGTTGTCGATATGACCTTCCCTTATCAGATCACCAGGATGTCTGTCATCTGTTACAAAAAGACATCTTGAATAATATCTGTCAGAAATTAAAGGCATAAGATTTTTGAGGTTTTTTACACGCTGTACCTTCTCTAATCATGATCCACTGTCCAAGACGAAGCTTTTCAAGAGCTTCATCAGCACCGGAACATTCATGGTCAGATTCCACGCCTGCAGTTACATAGGCATTGAGAGCATCGCCTTTGAGCATCGGAGCATGACCGTCACAACGCTTGAACTCTTTTGCTGTAACCATAATTTTTGAAATTACCTCGTCATCTGCCGATACAACGCCAGGATAATTCATAAGTTCGGCAAGCCCGCGAACTCTTTCATTTTTAAGATAGGAACTTATTTCCTTGAAGGTAAGGCAGGCTCCTGACTCATCAAATTTTGTGGCAGGTACACAGCTTGACATCATTATATATATTTCAAGAGGCAGATTTTTTGTTGAATCAAGGATGTAGTCAATGCCTACTGTTCCAAGCACATTGGCAATCTCGTGCGGATCTGCAAAAATTGAAACAGTACCGTGAGGCAGGACAGCTCTTGCATATTCCTTAGGTGATACAACAGAGCTCTCAAGATGCAGATGACCATCCATAAATCCAGGAACCACATATTTTCCCTTAAGATCAATCTCATGTCTGCCTTTATATCCCTGACCTATGGCACAGAAATATCCTTCTGCCATAGCAATGTCACCTTTTAAGAATTCCTTTGTAAATACATTAAGATAAGTAGCATTTTTAAAACCAGATCAGCATCTTTTCTTTTCATCGCAACATCTATGCGCAGAGTTCTTTTTTCAAAGCTGTTCATACTTTGACTCCTTAAATAATCTTACATACATCGTTCCTATTTTAAGTATGGTCAGAGCTAAGGAGATTTTCTAGTAAGAAATTTTTCCACTGGCAAATAAAAAGGCTCCCAAGTAAAAACTTGCAGAGCCTCTTTACCAGTTTTTGCTGTTAACCGGGAATAATCATTCCAAGTTCTCGCATCTTGGCTATCTTATAACGCAGGGTGCGGGGTGAAATACCAAGTTTGGCTGACACCTCCTGTCTTGAGCCCCGGCATTCAATTAAAGCATCCAGAATAATCTGATATTCCTGCTGCTTCAACTCACCACCTAAGTCCTGAGGGATCTTCTGATTGCGTACCGCCTCATCACCGGTAAATACAGGAGATGATTCCTCCTCTTCAAGCAGGGTATCAAGTTCAGGAGCAACACCGTCAAAGTCGTCAGTAACGCCACAGACAGAGGCAAAACCACCCTCATCTAAAATAATGCACTTCTCATCAACAACGCCACCGTTTGAGAGAATTAAAGAGCGCTGCATTACATTATCAAGCTCACGAACATTGCCAGGCCAGCTGTAGGAGCAAAGAAGCTTGGCAGCACCTTCTGACAGTGTAGGTATTGCAACCTGATTGTCGGTTGCATGCTTTGATAAAAGGAACTTTGCAATTGGCAGGATATCCTTAGGTCTTTTGCATAAAGGCAGCCAGCGCAGAGGGAATACATTTAAGCGGTAGTATAAGTCCTCACGGAACTTCTTTTCTGCAACAGCCTGCTTTAAGTCACGGTTGGAGGTGGCAATAACTCTGACATCAAGAGAAATGGTTTTTCTTGACCCCAGTCTTTCAACTTCCTTTTCCTGCAGCACACGCAGAAGTTTTGCCTGCAGAGCAAGATCCATTTCTGTGATTTCATCCAATAACAGAGTACCGCCCTGTGCCTGTTCGAATTTACCAGGACAGGCCTGAACTGCGCCGGTAAAAGCGCCCTTCTCATAACCAAAAAGAGTAGCTTCAAGCATTGAATCAGGAATCGCTGCACAGTTAATGGCAACAAAAGGACCGTCGGCGCGGTTTGATTTGTCGTGAACATAACGGGATAAAACTTCCTTACCAGAACCTGAAGGACCGGTGATCATCACAGTTGCATCTGATTGGGCAACTCGGGAGGCCAGAGATAAAAGCTCTGCAGTGCCCGGATCAGCAAAAACAGGTTCTCCTCGTACTATCTTTCTTACAGGAACATAGCGGGAAACCTGATTTAACAGAACTTCAGGAGCAAAAGGTTTGGCAAGATAATCAATGGCACCATCTCTCATTGCCCTGACAGCACCATCAATATTTGCATATGCGGTCATTAAGAGGACCGGCATCTGAGGAAATCTTTCGTGGATGGAATTTAAAAGAGTATGACCGTCCATGCCACCCATCTGAATATCTGAGATAACCATATCAACCTTTTTGCGGGTTAATATTTCAAGGGCTTCTTCACCCCCTTTTGCCTCAAGACACTCATATCCTGTAATCATCAGGGTGTCTACAATAGCTTCTCTTAATTCGTTGTCATCATCTACAATCAGGATCTGGCTGTTGCTGTTGCTCATACTCTTTCCATTATCAGTCTATGCTACAGACTGTTTTTCGTGAACGATACTCTCTGATGGTTCTAATACACCATCGTACTTTGGAATAATCATGGTAAATACGGTTTCAGACTCATCAGACTTAAGGCTGATACTGCCCTGATGAACCTTGGCCACAGCACTTACAACTGCAAGACCTAAACCGGTACCATTACTCTTGGTAGTAAAGAATGGTTCGAAAATCTTTTTGCAAACCTGTTCAGGGATCTTTGGACCGTCGTTAGAAACCTGAATGATAATATTCTTTACATCAGCTTCAAGGTTTATCTTAACGTTTTTTGCACCAGCTTCAATGGCATTTGTCACTAAATTGGTAATTGCTCCATTTAAAGCAGTGGAATTTCCTAAAATCTGCATTGGTCTCTCACCTAAAGTTGCAGATAGATGAGCACCGCTTCTTTCAACAACTGATGCAACAGATGAAGTTACATTTTCAACAATGTCTACTGCATCCATAACCTTTACAGTCTGCTCTCCGGATCTTGCATACATTAAAATATCACTGACCTGAGCTTCTAATGCTTCAAGACGTGACATCAGCTTCTTCTGAAAAAGTGCACGTGACTGAACTGGAAGTTTGGCATTGCCTAAATTTGCAGCATATAAAATTGCAGCAGATAAAGGAGTTCTGATCTGGTGAGCTAAAGATGCTGCCATACGACCTAATGAAGATAATCTCTCCATATGGTGAACCTTGTCAGTAAGTTCACGGGTTGCAGTCTGATCAGTCATTTCAATTAACTGGCCGTGAGCTAAAGGTCTGGTTAAAACCTGAAGCTTTTTACCAGATACAGTTGAAATCTCCTGACCGTCATCTTTCTGAGGACGGAAAACCTCATTGATAACTTCAAACCATTTACGGCCTTCTAGTTTCTCAACATTCAGCATCTGTAAAGCAGACTCATTAGCCTTTTTTATTACTCCACGCTCGTCAATCACGATCACGGCTGAAGGCTCTTTTTCAAAAATCTCTTTATAAAGCTCTAATTCGGTTTTCTGTTCCATAAGTCACCTCTCTTGTTGAGATGACTAATTCAAAGATCGTGCCACTACATTATTTATCTTTATTATCAGTATGTTACATCCATAACACTACTTAAACAGAATAGCTATGACTGTTTTTTGACAGCAATTGAGCTTCTTTTTGAACAAACAGGACATTCCTCATTTAATGGAGGAAGCTTCATCTTTTTTATGGTCATGGATAGAGCATCTACGGTCAAAAGCTGACCTGTTAAAAGATCACCTGCTCCTGTAAGATACTTAATACATTCAGTTGCCTCAAGTGCTCCTATTATTCCCACCACGGGACCTAAAACCCCAAGCTCCTTCGGAGTTTTTACGCTTCCAGGAGCTGGTGGTTCACCAAAAACACAGCGATAGCATGGACCTTTTCCTGGCACATAGGTCATAAGCTGACCTTTAAAGTGAGATACAGCAGCATGCACCATTGGCTTTTGAGCCCTGACGCAGGCATCAGATACTATAAACTTGGACTCAAAGCTGTCAGTACAGTCTAGTACGATGTCGTAATTTTTTATAAGATCCGGGAGTTCATCTGCAGAGCAAAGCTGATTGTAAAGTATCACCTCTACATCAGGATTGATTTTATTTATATAGGCCTTTGCAGATTCTGTCTTTAACTGACCTACAGAAGAGAGACTGTGAATAATCTGACGCGCCAGATTGGATAACTCAACAGTATCAAAATCCATAATACCAATGCAGCCAACTCCTGATGAAGATAGATACATTAGAACAGGAGAACCAAGTCCGCCCGCTCCAAACACCATTACCTTTGATGACAGAAGTTTTTTCTGACCATCAATTCCACACTCTGGCAGAGTTATCTGTCTTGAGTATCTTAAAAGCTGCTCTTTTGAAAGTTCCATAATGCACTCTTTATATCTATGTCTGCATTTTATAAATTTAGCACACCATAAAAGCAAAAAGCCACCGTTTTTTAGACGGTGGCTTAATCAACTGTAAGTTTAGAATTAGCCTACAAATACACGGGCATTTCTAAACAGTCTTACCCATGGGCTGTCTTCACCCCAGTTGTCTGGGTGGTATGAGTTGGCAACAGTTCTCATTACACGCTCTGGATGAGGCATCAGGATGGTGAAACGACCATCACTGTTGGTTACAGAGGTAATACCGTTAGGTGAACCGTTAGGGTTTAAAGGATACTGCTCGGTTACCTTGCCATTATGATCGATATAACGTACAGCAACCTGGCCTGAAGCCTCTAAAGCCTTTAAGTGTTCAGCATTTTTAAACTCAGCACGACCTTCACCGTGTGAAACCACGATTGGCATGCGTGAGCCTTCCATACCGGCAAACAGAACTGAGTTTGACTTCTGGATCTCAACCTCAACAAAACGAGCTTCAAAACGCTCTGACAGATTGGTTACAAAACGAGGCCAGTTCTCAGCACCAGGGATTAAGGAAGCCATGGTTGACATCATCTGACAGCCGTTACATACGCCTAATGCGAAGGTATCCTTGCGGTTAAAGAATCTTGAGAACTCGTCTGCTGCAACAGAGTTGAATAAAATTGACTTGGCCCAGCCTTCACCTGCACCTAAAACGTCACCGTATGAGAAGCCACCACAGGCTGCAAAGCCCTTGAAGTCGTTAAGCTTAACTCTGCCTGATAATACGTCAGACATGTGAACGTCGATACAGTTGAAGCCTGCACGGTTGAAGGCAGCAGCCATTTCACCGTGCGAGTTAACACCCTGCTCACGTAAAATTGCAACCTTAGGAGCAACGCCCTTTGAGATGTAAGGTGCTGCAACATCCTCGCTGATATCGAAGGAAAGCTCTGCAAACAGACCCTTGTCATCAGACTCGTCCTTAGCCTCAAACTCCTGACGGGCGCAATCTGGATTATCACGCAGTGACTGCATGTGATAGGTGGTCTCTGCCCAGATCTTGCGGAAGTGCTTGCGTGGAGCGTTGATTACATCGTTGCCGTCGCGGTTGAATACTATGCGGTCATCATCACGCAGAGAACCAATCTCAAAGATGCAGCTGGCAAGGCCGTGGCCTGAGAGAATGTTCATAACAGTCTCAGCATCCTCAGTCTTAACCTGGATTACAGCACCTGGCTCTTCTGAGAAGAGAACGGCTAAATCGTCCTGACCTAAGTTGTCTAAACGAACGTTAACACCGGTGTGACCTGCAAATGCCATTTCTGCAACAGTTACGAACAGACCGCCGTCTGAAATATCGTGGTATGCAAGAACCAGGTTCTTCTCGTTTAAGAACTGGATTGAATCGAATAACCCCTTTAAGCGGGCTGGATTGTCTAAATCAGCACACTTAGAACCTAACTGACGGTATACCTGAGCTAAAGCAGAGCCGCCTAAACGGTTCTGTCTCTCGCCTAAATCGATGTAGATTAAGGTGGTCTGACCCTTATCGGTACGCAGCTGAGGAGTTAAGGTCTTGCGGATATCCTCAACTCTTGCAAAGGCTGAAATGATAAGTGACATAGGAGCGGTAACGGTCTTCTTCTTACCATTCTCCTCCCAGGTGGTCTTCATTGACATTGAGTCCTTTCCAACTGGTACGGTAATACCAAGCTGAGGACAGATTTCCATACCAACAGTCTTTACAGCGTCATATAAGCCAGCATCCTCACCTGGGTGACCATTTGGTGCCATCCAGTTAGCTGAAAGCTTAACGCGGTTTAACTCACCGATATTAGCAGCTGCAATGTTGGTTACAGCCTCAGCAACAGCAAGACGAGCTGAAGCTGCGTGGTTTAATAATGCAACAGGTGTTCTCTCACCTACAGAGCCTGCCTCACCATGATAGGTGTCATATGAAGCTGCAGTTACAGCAACATCTGATACAGGAACCTGCCATGGACCAACCATCTGATCACGAGCAACAAGACCGGTAACAGAACGGTCACCAATGGTGATTAAGAAGGTCTTTTCTGCAACTGTTGGAAGTCTTAAGATACGTTCAGCAGCTTCCATTGGAGTTACACCGTCAAGATGTAAATCATCAGAAGCACACTCTAAGGTCTTTACATCCTTGTGCATGCGTGGTGGCTTGCCTAAAAGAACATCTAATGGCAGGTCGATTGGCTTGTTGCCAAAATAAGGATCTTCAAGCACAACTCTGCGTTCCTTGGTGGCAACACCAATTACGGCATACTGTGCTCTTTCACGCTTACAGAAACCTTCGAAGATATCAAACTTGTCTTCTGCAACAGCAAGAACATAACGTTCCTGAGACTCATTACACCAGATCTGAAGTGGTGACATGCCAGGCTCATCATTAGGGATCTTTCTTAAATCAAACAGACCGCCTACGCCGCCGTCAGATACAAGTTCAGGCATAGCATTAGAAAGACCGCCGGCACCAACGTCATGGATGAACATGATTGGGTTTTCATCACCTAATTCCCAGCAGGCATCGATAACTTCCTGGCAGCGACGCTGCATTTCAGGGTTGCCACGCTGTACTGATGCAAAATCAAGATCTTCAGATGAAGCACCTGAATTCATAGATGAAGCTGCACCGCCACCTAAACCGATGTTCATGGCAGGACCGCCTAATACGATAAGCTTTGCACCTGGATCAATGTGATCTTTGATAATGTGCTCACGACGGATATTACCCCAACCGCCAGCCAACATGATTGGCTTGTGGTAACCGCGAACTTCACGACCATTGAAGCTTACAACTTCCTCTTCATAGGTTCTGAAGTAACCGCACAGGTTTGGACGGCCGAATTCGTTGTTGAAGCTTGCACCACCTAAAGGACCGTCAATCATAATCTGCAGAGCAGATGCCAGACGACCAGGCTTGCCAAAGTCATGCTCCCAAGGCTGAACTGCACCTGGAAGACGGAGATTTGATACAGAGAAACCACAGATACCAGCCTTTGGCTTTGAGCCTACACCAGTTGCACCCTCATCACGGATTTCACCGCCAGAGCCGGTTGCTGCGCCTGGGAATGGAGAAATTGCTGTTGGGTGGTTGTGAGTTTCCACTTTCATAAGGATAGGCATATCCTCTTCGTGGAATGACCACTCGTGGTTTTCATTAGGGAAGAAACGACCAGCCTTTGAGCCTTCCATTACAGCTGCATTGTCCTTATAGGCAGAAAGCACATAGTCTGGAGTTGACTTGTAGGTGTTCTTAATCATATCGAACAGGGAATTTTCCTTATCCTGTCCGTCAATCTTCCACTTGGCGCCAAATACCTTGTGACGGCAGTGCTCTGAGTTCATCTGTGCGAACATGTAAAGCTCGATATCGGTAGGATCACGGCCGATACCCTTGAAGCTTTCCATCAGGTATTCCATCTCAGGCTCTGAAAGAGCAAGACCTAACTCAACATTGGCCTTCTTTAAAGCATCCATACCGCCAGTTGTTAATGCCACAGTGGTAAATGGCTTTGGAGACTGCTTTTCAAATAAGGCTGCACCAGCTTCTAAAGATGGCAGAACATTTTCCATCATGCGGTCATGAATTAAAGAAGCAACAACTTTCTTCTCTTCCTCAGTAAATACACCGCCTTCCTTTGCAATGTAGTAAGCTACACCACGCTCAATTCTCAGGATCTTGCAAAGACCACAGTTTTTAGCAATATCAGTTGCCTTTGAAGCCCAAGGAGAAATGGTGCCTACACGTGGAATAACGAAGAATAATTCACCCTCGTCCTTGCCTTCAGTTCTTGAAGGACCGTAACTTAATATCTTGTTTAAGACAGTCTTTTCCTCGTCATTTAATGCTTCCTTAGTATCTACAAGGTGCACAAAATGAGTGGCAATAGAGCTGATCCTGATGCCTTCTTTTGCTAAAGACTCAGTAATTTTCTCGATTCTAAATGAAGAAACAGCAGGTGATCCTAGAATGATATCCATCAGAAATGTTCCTATAAAGTATTGATCTGTGAATGGGTAATTTTACTAAAAATAATGACAGTAAAATTTGTGTGTATTTTATCACAAAAGCCTTAATAATTCTGAAAATATAATCATCTGATGCGTGAATAATTATCAATATTGCACCAATTTGACCGGATACACCTTATAAAACACAACGCTTTGATATTAAAGTATTTTATTATTACTGGTCAACTGATTCAAAAACACATTCGAATAAAAAAACGAGGTATAGCGCAACTATTTGATATTATTTTGTAACTGCTCAGAACCACTATTAAATTAAAACTTTCTCAGTTTCGCCTTTAAAAGCAAGAGCCAATGCTTCGAATGCATTTATGCTATGCTTCTTGGCGGTGCTGAGATAGGATGTAATCTTGAGGTAGGTCTGAGCTCCTGCCTTTGTACGAAAACATCCTGAAACCTTTGCTTTAGTCTTTACATTGCGTAAGTCTCTCTCCGCCTGATTG
>Ga0256405_10002460_pt1 | contig 42463 bp, 43 predicted proteins | sample RumenRJG_02DNA_FD_189096 | JGI IMG/M metagenome (GOLD analysis project Ga0256405, IMG submission 189096) | Bovine rumen microbial communities from Lethbridge, Alberta, Canada - RJG_02 | ecosystem: Host-associated > Mammals > Digestive system > Stomach > Rumen | place: Canada: Alberta... | reverse complement strand
CTTTTGCGACTTCAGCTGCGAGGCGGCCGACAGTCTGGCCTTCAGCGTCTACAACATACCATTTGCGCTCGATATTGGATGCATTTGCCATAAACGTTGTCTTCATGCGATTTCCCCCCTAATAATTTCATTTCTAATTTTATCGGTATATGATGCTCTTGTATTCGGCTTCCGGGGCTAATGGATGCCTGATTCCGTAACATCACATAGAAATATTCTACTCATAAAAGTGCAACAAGTCAAGGGCTTTTTTGTATTTCCCTAGAAATTTTCTCTAAGTTATCCACGAGTTTTTTGTGGATAACTTAACCTTCGCCGCTAAAGCCTTTGATGGTTTTTTTCAGTCCCTTTTTCAGACTCGTATACGGATTCCAGTTGAGTTTCTCTCTTGCCCTCGCACAGTCTAACACCAAATTCCCCTGCAATTGGCTGCCAGCCGAACCAACGGAAACCTCCAGTTTTTTCCACGTTACATCTTCCAGCAAATGTATCAATTCCCTGGTATTCGTCGCCATACCAGAGCTCAAATTATAGACTGCATTAACTTCATCCGTTAAGAGTGCTGCATTTACGCCAGCGGCTACGTCGCCAGCATAAAGGAAATCATGGGATTTCCCATCACCATAAATCGTTATCGCATTACCCGCTATGATTTTTTTGACAAAGGACCCGATGATGCCGCCCTCACCGCTTTCGCGTTGTCGTTCTCCATACACATCCGCCAAGCGCAAGATAATATAATTGAGTCCATAGAGACGCTGATACATCACCAGATACTCTTCTACTGTCTTTTTGCTAAGTCCATAAAACGAGCAAGGAGCCAATTCCTGTATTTCGCTAACAGGCTGCCGATTCTCCGGCACATTCCCATATACTGCCGATGCAGACGAAAAGACAACCCGCTGCACATCGCTTTTACGGGCTGCCTCTAAGATATTAACGGTTCCGATTATATTCTCCATCGCATCAAACGCAGGATCAGCCAAGGAATCCTTGACGGTAGTCTGAGCCGCCAAATGCACCATCCAATCAAAACGTGCCTTCATAATGCGCGGAATTACTGCAGCGGACCTCACATCCATTTCCCACGATTCGCAATCAGCCGGTACATTATCCCAATCACCGGTACTTCCATTATCGAGCACCGTTACCGCATGTCCTTCCGCCAGAAGCCGACGCACAACATGCGAGCCAATAAATCCAGCTCCACCTGTTACCAAAACCTTCATAACAGATTCCCCTCTTTATTCCCTGAATTCTCAGCGCAATTCTCCCAAATGAGCGGTACTATTCAACAGTTCAACGGTAGGATTGCCCTCGGCATCATATCGCACGATATTTACCGCTGTATTGAACTGGCGGATACTCCAAAGATACTGAAGCGGCATGTGCAGGGCTGCTGTCAGCATCGTGCGCAGAACTGCTCCATGTGCCGCAATCATGATGGTCTGCCCCTCATGTTTCTGTATCAATTCCTGCAAACGCGACATTGCCCGCTGCTGAACTTCGGGGAAGGATTCCCCATGCGGGATATTAAGAATATCGGGATGCGCCAGGAAATTCTTCATGGCATCCGGCCAGGAAGCAACAATCTGCTCATAGGTAAGCCCCTCCCAATCGCCAAAACTTAGCTCGCGAAAAGCAGGCTCCAAGTTCACCTCTAGCGCGAATCGCTTTGCCACTGTCTCAGCAGTAACTCGTGCGCGAATGAGATCACTGGAATAGATTGCATCGATATGCGCTACCGGGAAATTCGCCGCTAATTTTTCCGCCTGATCAACTCCTGCCGCCGATAAGGCCACATCCGACTGCCCCTGATATCGGCCACTAACATTCCACTCCGTCTGTCCATGACGGACAAAAACCACTTTTACCATGAATTACAATTCCTCCAATGCTGCCAGCAGCTGTTCGTTTTCCGCCGGCTGGCGAACGGCGATGCGCACATAGCTTTCGCCATCTAATCCCAAATAATTCGCACAATCTCTCACTAAAATGCCCTTATCCCGAAGCTTTTGCGTAAATTCGCGGCTGATGAGTCCCGTACCACGAATGTCCAATAACATAAAATTGACACTGGGCCGATAGGCACGAATTCCTCGGCAGCCATCAATGCGTTCGTAGAAGCGCTGCATTTCTTCCGCGATAAACTTCTTGCTCTGTTGCTGGTAGTCCTTATCGTTCAATGCTGCCACACCAGCTTTTTGTGCCAGCAGATTAACATTCCAGACATCTTTGCCCGCATTAAGCCGTTGCGCAAGTTTTGGGCAGGCCGTGCCAAAGCCCAGCCGCAGGCCAGGCAGCGCATAAAATTTTGTCATTGACTGAATAACGAAGAGATTCGGATATTCCGTTACCAGATCGCGAACCGTATAACGACTGTCATACGGCAAAAAATCCAGGAAAGATTCATCGACTACCAGCCACTGATGACCGCCCCGCATTTCTTCGAGCAGATGAACCACCTCATTGCGTGTGATAAGCGATCCGGTAGGATTGTTCGGATTTCCCAAAATAATACAATCGGTTACCGCCAGCGCTCCCATAAAGGAATCCCAATCGATACGGAAATCATCCTCCGGGTCAAGGTGGAATAAATTCACCTTAGCACGCGCCGCCAACGCCGCCCGTTCGTACTCACTGAACGACGGAACCGGCAGCAAAACATTGCGCGGACGCACCGTCTGCAAAAAAAGATAGAAAAGCTCTGCGGCACCATTGCCCAGTACAATCTCTTTTTCCGAAACATTATACGATTCCGAAATAGCTTTTTTCAATTCGGCGGCATCCGGATCTGGATAATGAATGACTTCATGGACAGCTAAGGAAATGGCCTGATAAACGGCCGGGGACAATCCCTGCGGATTCACATTCGCTGAAAAATCCAGCCAAGCTTCGCCATTTTTTCGCGCAGTATAAACGTTGCCACCATGCTCAAACTTTTCCATCATAATCACTCTCTTTCCTTTTTTTCCAGCTTCCATGCCAGGCAATGCTCCACGAATGATTTTGCTGCCTCCGGGCAGCCAGCAAAATGAAGATGCAAATAACTGCCAAGAACATTGTTAACCTGCCGCCCCGCGCCATAAGTCAAATTGTTGCGAAGCTTAGTAAAGCAAAAGGGTCTTTCCGCGTCCTCCCTCTCCTGTTCTCGCGAAAAATGAAATTCGTGGCCACGAAGCTTTGTCCCCTTGGGTCCCAAAAGCGAATCTTGCCTGAGGACAGCTTCCACATAACCAACCATCTGCAGTTTTGGGGTCATGACCGCCTGTCCCGAAAACACGCCAGTCATCGCATAAACCTCGCCAGCAAAATCCTGCAGGCTGTCCATCAGATACATATAGCCACCACATTCCGCATAGATTGGCATGCCCGCCGCAGCTTTTTCCTGAATTTCCTGCCGCATGGATCGGTTGGCCGCGAGCTGCGCTGCAAACATCTCGGGAAAACCACCGCCAATAAATAAGCCATCCACATTAGGAATCCCTTTGTCCCGAAGCGGACTGAAAGGAACAAGTTCTGCCCCAAAGTGCTTTAAAACATCCAAACTCGTAGGATAGTAAAACGAAAAGGCTTCATCCAGTGCTACCCCAATGCGGCATAGCTTCAGTTTCTGCCCATCCTTCCGATAAAGCGTTCGGACCTTCAATGGTTTTGCTGTTTGAGCCAACCGCAGCAGCGCCTCTAAATCCAGCTGACGCGCTGCTGCGCGTCCCATCTTGCCGATTACCTCCTGCTCGTCGTTTTCCTCGACGGGCAAAAGCCCCAAATGACGCTCCGGCAGCTTCAGTTCCTCATTGCGCCGCAACGCTCCATAAACCTCAATGCCGATTGCCTTCATCGCTTCACGAATCATGGCTTCATGAGTATCCGACCCCAAACGGTTTAAGATGACGCCTGCCAACTGCACCGTTGGGTCATAATCTCGAAATCCCTGTGCGATGGCAGCGGCCGATGCGCCCATAGATTTGGCATCAATGACTAAAAGCACCGGTGCATCGAGAAGTTTTGCCACAGACGCGGTGGAACTTACGCCCCGTCTTCCTCCATCGTATAACCCCATAACGCCTTCAACTACCGCGATATCGGCCCCTTCACAGGCTGCAGCAAAAATCGCCGGCACAGCATTCTCGGGCGTCAGCCAAGTGTCAAGATTATGCGCTGGCCGGCCACTGGCTAATTTATGATATCCTGGATCGATGTAATCGGGACCGACTTTAAAGGACTGCACCTTAAGGCCACGTTCCCTAAGTGCCGCCAATAACCCGGTAACAATTGTCGTCTTTCCCGATCCTGACTGGGTTGCTCCAATGACAATCCGCGGGATTGCATACTGATTTGCGTACTGCAACGAAACACCTCTTCTGCTACGATTTCACCTTGATTATCTAAAAAGTTCTACAAACTCTTCACATTTTCCTTCTGCCACCTGAACGCCCCCGCCCTGCAGGCGTGTCTGCATGAGCAGCACTAAGTGGGGAAAGCGCTGGCGAATCATTTGCGTGCCCAGTTGCAGCGACGCATCCGAAAACTTCTCCGGCCAAAGCACGCCAATCACCGTACCGCTATGGGCAACGTTGATTCCCAAAGCACCGTGCTGCCTTACAAAAGCCAACAGCTCCTCCAATCCTTCCTTATACAAAAGCGATTGATTATTCAAGGCACTCATAACTGCTGCCTCAGCAATGAGCGCCTCATCCTGCGCCTGCCAGCCCTCTTCAAATAAAGCCAGCGCCTCTGCCGAACGATTTTCCCCATCCTCTTTAACCTGCTCGTGATAACGAAGGGTATCGACCGCACCGCCGGTATCGAAAATCGAAATGCGAAAAGCCGGCAAGCCGTGATAGCTTGCCAGCCAATCGCCATTCATATGGTTGATGCAGACCACTTGCGGATAAAAAACTCCATCTGTCGGTTCGATACTGGCTGCCATACGCATGATTTCTTCCGGATACGTGCGATAATCAAAAGCCAATGCCACAGCCACTACCGTTGCGGCAATATCCGCACTAGAAGAAGCCATCCCCTTTCCTCTCGGCAAACTCGATTCCAGACAAAGTCCCCAGGGAAGCTCCTCCTTCCCCAGACTAGTCAGTGTTTTTTCCAACGCCATCAGCGACTTTCGTCCCAAGCCATGAATGCCCGACAACGCATCGGAAATTCGAACCGTTGTATAACTTCCCACCGGGCAGGTGACAAGAAACGGGTTCCCTGCTTTCATCCCCTGCAGGAGTTCCCCACAAGAACCGGGAACGCGAACCATCAATTCCATACCTTACGCTCCTAAATAACTATTTTTCAGCGCCACAAAATGTGCAAACCGCCTGGAATCCAAGAAGTCACCAGAAATACCACCAATACCATCGTCTCTGTGAGAGTTTCCACTGCTCCATACGTATCTCCGGTCAGTCCGCCAAGCTTACTGGTCAGCCAGGCTCCAAGCAGCCAGGCAAAGCCCAAGCCAACGGCCAGCGCCGAAATGGCTGCCTGCCCCCAGGGAACTACAAACAGCAGCGTCGTGATGCCAGCAACTGCCAAAGTCTTTTTATCGGCCATATCCGAAAACGCTTTTCCCATGCCCTCCGGGCGCGCATACGGAAAAAAAGCGATAACCATAACCATCGCCATGCGGCCAATAACCGGCATGACAAAGAGTGCCGTCATAAGCAGTACCAATTTGATATCACGAAGCACCGTCCAATTTATCATCATCAAGGAGACCAAGGCTATGACCCCGAACGCCCCCACGCGGCTGTCCTTCATGATTTCTAGTTTTCGCTCCCGACTGCGAGCTGAAAAAACGCCATCGGCCGTATCCATATAGCCGTCAAGCAGCAGGCCGCCCGTCACCAGCACCGGCAGCAAAACTAAAACCGTCGTGACAAAATTCGCCCAGCCAAAAACTGCCACCAAACACCAGGTCACCAGCATGTAAATCAAACCTAACACGACCCCCACCAACGGAAAAAATTTCGTACTGCGGCCAAAATCCTCCATCGTCAGATCCGGCTGATTCTTCACATGAATGCGCGTTAGAAATTGCAATGCGGTAATAAATGAATTCATCGCTACTATCCTCCTGGCTGTTTCTGATGGTTATTTCGCTTCATAACCCAAACATGGCATACGCAATGAGGATAAACATCACCGTCACGGTGTACATCATGCGAATCGACTCCATAATATGCTTGGGTGCTATCATCTCGATGACATCTCCCATATATGCCCGAAAATGCTTCTTGCCAAAGTAAGAATTAACACCGCCCAATCGGACATGCAAAGCCCCTGCAACCGTAGCTTCCGCATAACCGCCATTAGGGCTTGGATGCTTTTCCGCATCTCGAAGCATTACCCGATAAGCATTCTTATAATCAAAGCCCAACACCCAGGCCGCAAAGATAAACAAGACCCCTGTGATACGCGCTGGAATGTAGTTCAAGACATCATCAAGCTTGGCTGCTGCCCGGCCAAAATACAGGTATTTATCGTTCTTGTAACCAATCATCGAATCCATGGTATTCGCGGCCCGATAGAGCACTGCTAGTGGAACTCCGCCAATGACGAAAAAAAAGAGTGGCGCGATAATACCATCGACGGTATTTTCGGCAATTGTTTCAACAGCAGCACGGGCAATTTCCGAATCGTCAAGATTTTCCGTATCACGGCCAACAATCCAGCCTACTTTTTGGCGTGCCTCTTCCAATTCGCCGAGAATAAGCAGCGTGTAGATGCCCTTCCCCGCCTTGGCAAGACTCTTAGGGGAAATAGTAAACGACAACAAAATACCGCCGACTACCGCGGAACCAAAAGACCACGGAATTCGATAGGAAAGCATCATGATCGCCGCAGCCGCTTCATAGGAAACCAACAGCGTAATCAGTACAAGCATAGCCCCCATTGCAAATTTTTTGCCATCGCTGTCTTCTTGTTGATAAAACCACGTTTCCAAAGCACTGATGAGTTTTCCCATCAATACCACAGGATGCCAGCGGCTGTTGGGATCACCGATAACAGTATCCACCAAAAAAGCGATAATTGCCGTCAGCATAATTTTTCCCCCATGATTTCCGAAAGCTTTTCCATGTCCAGGCTCTCGCGAACCACAGCGGCCAAGTGATTATAGGCCTTTTCTTTCTCTGCTCTTACATTGCGCTGAACGGCAAGTGGCGCGAGCCCCTTGCGGCCGCGCAAGGCATTAATCACCTGGCGGCGGAAATCGTCGTGATCAAAGATGCCATGAATATAGGTTCCCACCACGTCTCCCTTGTGTCCCTCGGTTCCTTGCGCCACTGCGCCATCCCAATTGTCCACTTCCTGCGCAGCCTTGGCGCGGATATGAAAAGGATGAGGAACCGCTGGCCCAAACTTCGTCTTTCCCATGTGAATTTCATAGCCTGGCATGTCTTGAGCCGTCAGAACCTGCCCGAGGAAGGGCAGCTGAATGCAGTCCGCTGTTACCTGAGTCGTACGCTTCTGTGCGGCAAACGTTGTCTCCATATCCAAGTAGCCAAGACCTTCAATATCCTCATGCTCCGACTCCGTATGTTCCGGGTCATGAACTGCCGTTCCGAGCATCTGATAACCGCCACAAATCCCCCAAAGCGGCGTACCAGCCGCTACCTTATCGGCTATTGCTGCTGCGATTCCCGTTTCCCGCAAATGAATGAGGTCCTCGGTCGTATTTTTCGACCCCGGCAAAATAATCATATCAGGCTCGCCAAGTTCTTCCTTGTTGGAAACATAATAAAGAGATACATCCGGCTCCGCTGCCAGACTGTCAAAATCGGTAAAATTCGATAATTTCGGCGTCTGAATTACGGCAATCTTTATTGGTGCCTCCAAGGAAACAGGGTGCTTTTCCTCCAGGGAAACCGAATCCTCATCATCAATCCCCAGTGCTTCAACATGAGGAACCACCCCCAAGACAGGCTTGCCCGTCTTCTGTTCCAAAAACTCGATAGCCGGAGTCAAAAGGCTCACATCGCCACGGAACTTATTGATAATAAGCCCCTTGACCAAATTGCGTTCCTCTTCGTCTAAGAGTTCCAGAGTTCCTACCAACGCCGCCAATGCACCGCCACGATCGATGTCCGCAATCAAAAGGACCGGAGCCTGTAAATATTTGGCCACGCGCATATTTACGATGTCATTGGCCTTGAGATTGACTTCTGCGGGACTGCCAGCTCCCTCGATAACCACCGTATCGTATTCTGCCTGCAGCCGCCCTAGCGATTCCTTCACCGCATCAAAGGCCTTTAGACTATACCCCTTATGATATTCCCGGGCACTCATGTTGCCGATTGGTTTTCCCATTAAAACCACCTGTGAGCAGCTGTTGCCAGTAGGTTTGAGCAAAACCGGATTCATGTCCACCATCGGCTCTAACCCCGCCGCTTCCGCCTGAGCCACCTGCGCCCGTCCCATCTCCTTGCCATCCCGCGTGACATAGGAGTTAAGCGCCATATTCTGCGCCTTAAACGGAACGACTTTGCGCCCCTGTTGATGGAAGATGCGGCAGAGGGCCGTAGTAATAATGCTTTTGCCCACATGGGAACTTGTCCCCATGAGCATAATAGCGTTGGACATGTGGATTCCTCCTTAAGCGAATGCTTTAATATTTACCGGTATTCCTGCAATGACCGCATAAACTTCAGCAGCTTCCTTGGCCAGCTGCTGATTGGCCAGTCCGCTGATATCCCGGTAGATGCGGCTGAGTTTGTTCTCAGGAACGATACCTGCGCCCACCTCATTCGTAACAAATACCACCACTGCGCCCTGCGCAGCAGCAGCCTGCGCAGCGGCAATGAGCTGGCTGATTTTCTGGCGAGTCAGCGCATAGATTTGCGCTGGCTTTGCCAGCTCTTGTTCTCCGAGCTGGCAAAGGATATTGCTGAGGTAAATCGTAATGCAGTCAAACAAAATGGCATCATGCTGCTGCGCTGCCGCCTCGATTGCCCGCTGCGCATCAAAGGGTGCCTCATAAGTTTGCCAATCCGCCGGCCGACGCTTGCGGTGTAGTTCCACCCGAAACTGCATTTCTTCATCAAAAATCTGTGAGGTCGCAATATAGGCGATTGCTTTGCCGCTTTGGGCAACCAAATTTTCGGCAAACGTCGATTTCCCTGAGCGAGCGCCGCCCGTTACCAACACGATTTTACCTTTTTTTTCTTCGTCCATATCAGCCTCGATCATTGTTAATCAAATACATCATGGCATTGATCGCAGCAGCGGCAATGGGGCTGCCGCCCTTTGTCCCCGCCACAGTGATATAGGGCACGATGCCATTTTCTGCCAACTCCTTTTTCGAATCGGCAGCACCAACAAAGCCTACGGGAATCCCGACGATGCAGGCAGGACGGACCCCCTCTTCACGAACGAGACGAAGCACTTCAAACAGGGCCGTAGGAGCATTGCCAATGGCTACTATGCTGCCGTCGAGTTTTTTGCCGAATCGACGCATCGCAGCCATCGAACGCGTTATTCCCTCAGCTTTGGCTTGCTTTGCCACTTCAGCATCTGCAATCAAGCAATGCACTTCGCCGCCAAAGGAAGCCAGTTTGCGCTTGTTGATTCCTGTGCGAACCATCTCGACATCGGTGTAGATATCCGAACCGCCTCGAAGTGCCTCAATCGCTTTCTCGATAGCGCCCTCACCAATGCGAATAATCGGTGCATATTCCACATCCCCAGCGGCATGAATAATACGGCTGTAGACTTTCACGGCCTTCTCATCAAGCTTCAACTGGGAAAGATAAGGGGCGATGATTTCCATACTGCGCGTTTCAATTTCCATCGGTTGTTTGATAAACTCCATGTCCGTATCGCTCCTCTACAAACTTCAGGATTTCCTCATAAGTCCTGCCAACATTTCCATAATTCATCACCGGCCGATCAATGACAATAACTGGCAAATCCAGCTCGGCCGCCGCCGCAAACTTCGTATCGGTACCACCAATCGTACCGCTGTTTTTGGTGACGACGACATCGGCGTTATACCGCCGGTATAATTCCTTATTGAGCTCTTTGGAAAACGGTCCCTGCATGCCGATAATCTGCCCCGGCGTAAGTCCAAGCCCTTCGCACAAACGCATGACTTCCGCGGTAGGCAGCACCCTGGCAATTATATGACAGTCACGCAGATACTCCGACGTCGTAAATTTTTCCAAATTGCGGCTGCCTGTAGTCAGAAAAATATTTTTCCCCAACTTGGCAGCTAATTTTGCCGCCGATTCATAGTCATGCACAATGGATAATCGATCATAGTTGCTTGAAGTTAAATCCCTCTCATAACGGATATAAGGAAGCTGCAAATTCTTGCAGGCCGTCAAGCCATTTTGGGACATATTCACCGCATAGGGATGGCTCGCATCCACAAACAGACGGATGTCATGAACCCGCAGATATTCCTCCAATTGCTGCTGATCCAGCGGCTTATCGTTAATGATGAAGTTGCGGCCACGACAGTCGGCCAGCAGCTGCTCTCCATAGTGGCTCACCACCGACGCCGCCACATCATAACCGTTATCCAACAGATATTTTGCCAATTCGCGGCCATCCTGCGTACCGGCAGCGACAAAAATCATAAACCGTTCTCCTTATTCTGATAACCGCGCGGGGTAATCATCCAGCCATCTTTGACATAGGTCTGGCTATTACCGATGACCACCAGCGAAAACATATTGATGTCCTCTTGGGTAAAGTCTTCGAGCGTCGAGATTACCTTTGTCTCCTTATCGCGGCTGGCAGCCGTAACAATCCCCACTGGCGTTTTGGGGTCACGGACCCTCAGCATGATTTCCCGGACCTCTTCAATATTTTTCACGCGTTTCTTGCTCTTGGGATTGTATAGTGCGGTAACAAAATCGCCTTGAGCCGCCATCTCGACACGCTTACGGATGAGCTCCCAAGGGGTAAGCAAATTGGATAGACTGATAACCGCAAAATCATGCATCAACGGTGCGCCAAGAACCGAAGCTGCCGCATTGACCGCCGAAACGCCGGCAATGACGCCACCAAACTCTGGGCGCTGCGCTTCCTCACGCTGAAGGATCAATTCCAACACGAGGCCGGCCATTCCATAGACACCGGCATCGCCACTGGATACTACCACGGTATCCCGGCCTGCCACGGCTTCCTCCACAGCCATGCGGCAGCGGTCAATTTCCTGCATCATCGCCGTGCCGATAACCTTCTTGCCCGCCAGCAGCGATTCCACCAGATTAATATAGGTATTATAGCCTGCGACTACTTCCGCCGCTTCAATCGCTTTTCTAGCCCGCGGGGTCATATCCTCAAGACTTCCCGGACCGATACCGATTACTGTTATTTTTCCCATAATAAAGCTACCGTCACTTTCTCAAATTTGGTTTTGCGAAGAGCCATCCGTCCGCCACGTTCCCCCACACAGCAATAAGCTGCTGCCTCGCAGACATTCCCAATACCAATGGTCTCTTTGACAAAGGACGACTCCTCCAGCTGATATTTCGCAATGTTCTGTTCCATTTCCGCATTTTCATAAAATCTTACGGGCCGCGCCAAGCTGTCCGCGGTAAAAAGGATTCCCGCCTCATGGCGTTTTACCGCCGTACTGGCAATGACATCCACAAAGGACCGATCCCGACCAATCATGCGGCAGGCCGTGTCAATCGCCGACATGACCACTGCTGCCGGTGTTCCCCGGCGGCAGCCCACGCCAGCAATCAAGCGGCGCGGCGACAAACAAAGTACATTAGTTGGCAACTCCGAAAGCTCCGGAAGATTGGCTTCCGAAACAATAACCGCATATAGCTGCTGATCTTCGGGCTGAATATTCATCAACTGACTGGTAATGCAAAGTTCAGCGGGCTGCCCGGACTGTTCCAGCATTCGTTTGTAGAACACGCTATGAGGCAGCGTTTTATCAATACGCCAAGTAACTTTTTGGCCCTCCAACACCGCCGAATTGAGCGTTCCGATTCGTACCTTGGGCCATGGGCGCAAGCTCAGCCGCGCTGCCAACGCATCCGGAGCCAGACACTTATTGACATCCGTTGCCGTAGTGATGACCGGTGCCGCTCCCACGGCCTGGCAGAGCAGCTGCGTCAACACATTGGCGCCGCCAATATGCCCCGACAACAAGCTGATACCATGCTGCCCGCGCTCATCAAACACCACCACCGCTGGGTCCTTCAACTTACTTTCCAGCAAGGGAGCAATAGTCCGCACGACGATTCCTGTAGCCATAATGAATACCAGACCATCATAAATGGGGAAGGCTTCGGCCACCACCTGCGAGAGTTTCACAAAGCTGCGCGTCCCCTCCAGTGATTCCTGTTCCTTCGTCAGGACCTTCTCCGACACATAAATGGTCATCGTGCTGTCGAGACTTAACTGAAACGTTTTGGCTAATTCGTAGGCCTTTTTCGTTAAGGCAAAACAAGCTGTTCTCATTTGCTGGCCTCTCGGAACATATGGGAAAACTCCGGCGCATAGAGCCGCGAAAGCTCATAATCGGCACCGAGGCAGCGGCTGACTACAATCATAGCGGTACGGTCAATATTTTTGTCTTTTATTTCCTCCACAATAGTTGCTAAAGTTCCCCGGACAATTTTCTGCTCCGGCCACGACGCCCGTTGCACGATAGCGATAGGCGTATCCGGCGTATAGCCGCCCGCCAATAACTCCGTTACCACCTTATCGAGCATTGTAATCGAAAGGTATATGCACATTGTCGACTGATGTGCCGCCAAACTCCGAAGTTTTTCTGCCTCCGGCACCGGGGTGCGTCCCTCGTTGCGCGTGATGATGACGGTCTGGGAAATCCCCGGCAAAGTATATTCCTGCTTGAGTGCCGCTGCCGCCGCAAAACAACTGCTCACGCCTGGAACGATATCGTAAGCGATTTTTTTCTTGTCAAAGGCATCCATCTGTTCCTGGATTGCTCCATAGACGGATGGATCGCCAGTATGCAGGCGAACCGTCGTCTTACCTTCCCGCTCAGCTTTTTCAATCACACCGACGACCTCATCCAGCGTCATCGACGCCGAGTTATGAATTTCTGCTCCTTCTTGGCAGAAATCCAGCAGCGCTGGATTAACCAGCGAACCGGCATAAATGACCACATCGGCCTCAGAAAGATACCGCTGTCCTTTAACGGTAATGAGCTCAGGATCACCAGGTCCTGCACCAACTATATGTACCATGAGATGTTCCTCCCATCTATTTTGCAAATGTTTTTATTCTTCCATACATCGCATCTATATATTATACAAATGACCGTCCAATAAGTCCATAGCACAAGCACGAAAGCCCAGCAGAAAATCTTCCTGCCGGGCTTTCCAAAATCTGAATTAGAATTTATACGTATAATGGAACATATAACTGATTGGCGCACCATAATAAGTCGAAGACGAATGGGAAATGACATCATGACGGTCCAGGACATTGCGAATCATCAGACTGAGTTCATTTGCCTTATCCGGCTCATAAGTCGTATTCCAAGTGGTGAGCAGATACGGTTTTGCATCGAACGAATGCTCAGACGACGGAGTCTGTACCCGCTTGCACAGATAAGAAGCCTTGAGGTTCGATGCCCATTTATCTTTTTTGTAGGTAATTCCAGTCGTCAGCTGCACACGCCCGTATTTGCGGTCCCAATAGCCTTTTGGGCTGCTCTTGCTTTCCGGATTCTGAACCGTCACACCCCAATGATAGGAAAGAGGCTTTGCGTCCTTGATATCCCAGCTGAGTTCGACACCAGTATTCCGGAAATCCTCATTGGTGTATTCATACTCATTCTTTTTATCCTTCCAAGAAGCGCTGATATTGTCCTTGATGTCCATGTGGAACAAGGCCGCCTTCCATTTATGGGCGCCGTGGTTCTGCTTCCAGCCGAGCTCATAATTGATTCCCTTCTGCGGCTTCAAATTATAGTTAGGAATGGCCTTTTCGGATGAGCCATACATCTGCGCAAACGTCGGCATGATAAAGGACTGAGAAACATTCACATACAGATTATTGGCTTTATCCATCTTGTGGAGCCACTGGCCCGAGGCACTGAAGTTATGATAATTCTTGTCCATCCAGGCACCGTTGGTCCAAGTCTCCCGCACGCCAAAAATCCCCGTGTTTCTGGCATCAAAAGCCTGTTCAAGCTGTGAGAACACGCCAAAATTGTTGCGGGCATACTGAGCCGCTGGCTTAGTCGTATACGTGAGCAGCTTATCGTACTGCTCACGCTGAACCGAACTGCCGAGAATCCATTTTGTTTTCGGCGATAAAATCCAGCGGCGCTGCACATCGGCACCATACGTTATATTTTTCTCGCGGGTATTATAGCGAGGTGCCTCGGTTTCCTTATCGCCTTTCGCAGTATTTTGGAAGTTCGTCACACCTTTTGACTCCACCGTACCCGTATTGAAATACACGCCAGCCTTAACCTTTTTGTCTTTGTAGTTGAGCTGAGTGATATGACGCTGGGTCGTATACTTACGGTTGTTGAAGAGATTCCCCTGGGCAATCGTAGAACCTGCCTTGACAGCATCAGCGTAACGGCTGAATTTGCTCTCGGTCTCCAGATAATTGTAGAGAAGCGACAGGTGGTCATCGAGCTGATAGCTTATGCCAGCGCTCTGCTTTTTGGCATCCGTAACCGTCGTGCGCGTGCTGCCAAATTTCGTCGCCGTCTTAGAGACATCCACGCCATGACGCCATTCATTGAAATTGTAGTGGACAGCCAGACGGTCATCGCCAACATTTGCCGCATAATGATGCTGGCCCGAGCTGCCGATGCCAGCCGTAACCGTATTGGCAGCCCCTTTCTTCGTGATGATGTTTACCACACCAGCCATGGCTTCGCTGCCGTAGAGCACTGACCCAGAACCCTTTACGACTTCGATGCGCTCAATGCTGTCAGCAGGAATGGCAGACAAGTCATATTTGCCGCGCCAGGAAATTGGATTGCCATTGACGAGAACCAGCGTACCATTATCGATGCCCGGATGTTGACCGAATTATCCATGGTCCCCATCGCAGCACCATTCTGCCCAAAAGCTCCATAGGCAATGCCATCGACTTTTGACAGAGCCTCGCCTGCATCCTGTGCGCCGCTGTCTTTGATTTCTTCCGCCGTGATGATTTCCGTTGCCGCCGGAACATCCACATCTTTTTTCTGGGAGCGGGTAGCCGTTACGACTACTTCACCAAGATCCTCGGTCACCTCTTGCTCAGCAGCGAATACATCAGCCGGTACCGACCAATACATCGCGAATGTTACCCCGGTTGCGACACTTGCCAGCAACTTCTGCCTCATCTTCTTGTTCATATAATCCTCCTAAACTTGCATTCCCATTTAAATTTATTCGAAAAGACAACGAGTAACTTCTCTTTACCAGTCATCTCCATCGGTCATTTGGAATCGATAGCGGATGGGATAGACCCCGCTGCCGCGGAACTGGCAGCGATAGCCAGCAGCAATAGCGGCCTGATCCATTGCCCCATATCCCGAAGAACTCGTCACCGCCACATTGGTGACAGAACCATCCTGTACATAGATAAGCAAAGCCACCACACCTTCGGCATTTTGCGACCGCAGGCTGGAAGGATACTCCGGCGAAGCTTTAGCTATACACCTAGCTGGTTCCCTTTCCTCTTGGCTTTTTCCCGTACCGCTTCCCGCACCGTTGCCATCGGCACCATTGCCAGCACCATTGCCATTTCCCGTGCCAGCACCAGACGAATTGCCACCGCCAGTACCTGCTGACCCAGAATTTTCCCCTGCTGCACTTCCTGAATCTGATGATTCACGTTTTGTTCCCGCTTTGGTTACCTGATGCTGTTTGCGATAATCTTTCTTTTTCTCCGGATGACGCGTGTAATCTTCCGTAATTGCCGGCAAATCAGCCGCTGGTGGCATCGCGACTTCCATCGCCGCTGGGGCAGAAGCAGCGGGAGCCTTTCCGCCACCTCCCGCAGCCCCAGCGGGCGAATCCAGCCAAACCGTATTTTCCGGCACCGTTTTCTCCGCAGGTCTTACCGCCAAAAAGAACCCTGTAGCCGCTACCAACAGGAAAACGATACCATGAAGCAGGAGTGAGATTCCCCAGGCCCGCCATTTTGCTTGCTGATTCTCCTCACTCATATTATTTTCCCCCATCAGCAGCGAGTCCAATATGCGTAATCCCCAACGCCTTAAATTCATCGAGCAAACCAATCACCATTCCATAATCAAGCCCTTGATCTGCTCGAACGACGACCGCGAACTGCGGATCATTCTGGTAGGACTGCTGTGCCTTCGTCAAAAGCTCTGCTTCACCGATGGGCTGGTCTTCCAACCAGAGGGAACCATCTTTGCGAATCGTCACCACATAAGTCACATGCAGTTTTTTTTCCGCATGCTGTGCCGCCGGCATATCCACATCCACGGTTTTCATATTGACCATATACAGGGTGCTCATCATGAAAAACACCAGCAGGAAAAACATGATATCGATCATCGGGATGATGATAAGAGAAGGCTGCTTGATTTGATGACGTTCACGCAAGCGCATGCTGAGCACCTTCCTCTTCCCTGCGGACTTTCTCGGCAAACGCTGCATGATTCGTCTCCATGAGTGAGAAGCAGGACTCCATATCCGTTACGATATTTTCCAGCCGCTGGGAAAAATACGCATGGATCATAAGGGCAAGAATCGCCACACAAAGCCCAAAGGCCGTTGCAATCAACGCTTCTCCCACACCGCCCGTAATCGCGGCAGCTTGGGACGAATCCCCGTTGAACACGCTAAAGGCCGAAATCATGCCGCTGATGGTTCCCAGCAGCCCCAAAAGAGGTGCCATCGTAACCACCACGCTCAGATAATAGAGACGCTGGCGAAACCGCGCCAATGCCGCTCCGGATTGGATTTCCAGATAAGCGGCAACATCGTCATGCCCATTGGCATAACGGGCAGCCGCTTCGTGAAGCAGCCGGCTCAATGCACCAGAATGGCTGGCAGCCAACGCCAAGGCCCCGGCGTAATCCGCCTTGCCAGCCAGGTCCATAAACCGGCTGGCAAACTGCCGTCCCGAATCCTCACGATGAAAATACTGCCAGCGTTCGATGCCGACAGCCACCACAAAAAGCGAGCAAAGCAGCAGTACATACATAATGAACCCGCCTTTTTGAAAAAGCTCGATACCTGCAACAATATTTTCCATTCACATCTACTCCATTCGCTGCTGCTTACGCAACAAGTATAAAAAATAAGGTGTGCCGATAAAAGCCGTCATGATGCCCACACGGATTTCTGCTCCCGCTAGCAATACCCTGCCCAGCACATCACAAAAGAGCAAAAATAAGCCACCAGCAAAAACACTCGCGGGCAACAGCCTGCGGTGGTCAGGCCCGATAAGCATGCGAAGCATGTGTGGCACTACGAGGCCCACAAAACCGATATTGCCGCTGATGCAAACGCCTGCAGCCGTAGCCAGCGCAGCTAGAGAAAGCAACAATAAGCGAAAACGTATCACCGGCAAGCCTACAGCCTTTGCCTCTATTTCGCCCAAAGACAGGATATTAAGCTGGCGAGCCAGCAAGCACATCACTATAACACTTATGGCAATCGGGAAAAATCCCAGCCAAACATGTTCCCAGCGGCGGTAGTCAAGGCCGCCAATTGTCCAGAATAAATATTCCTGCAACTTATTATCGCTGACAGCTGTAAGCATTAAAGCCGACACCGCGGCCAAAAACATCCCTACGACCACACCTGCCAGCAAAAGCGTCATCACCGGAATCCTTCCCCGCCGAAAAGCCAGCGCTATCGTAAAGCTTACAGCCAGCAATGCCCCTAATAGAGCACATACCGGCAAAGCAAAAAGCGTAGCTGCCGACAGGCCGCTGGCAATCGCCACAATAGCTCCGACCGACGCTCCGCTAGACACACCGATAATGGCCGGATCAGCCAATGGATTGGCAAAAAGTCCCTGCAGAGCCGCGCCAGCTGCCGCGAGCCCCGCCCCCGTGAGCAGCGCTACCAAAGTCCGCGGCAAACGGATATGCCAAATAACGGCCGCCTCATTAGGCGTGAGGCCATGCGCAGGTGCCACCCCTGCGAGCTCCCCCAAGGCATCAAGCACATGCGAAAAAGGAATGGGCATCTGCCCCCAACTTAGCGAGAGCAATATCATAAATGCCAAAAGCAGCATCATCCCTGCCATGACTCCCGCAAAACGAAATTTCATGACTCAGCCCCTCCCATCAGCAAGGGAAGCAGCTTTCTCTGAGAATCCCGCCCCTTAGTATAAATATCGGCATGACCAGTCTGCGGATGAAAATCCACATACACCTTAGCCCCATAAGCCTGACTCAAAAGCCCAGGCTTTAAGACCGCCCGCGGCTTCCCATCAGCCAGGATACCGCCATTTCCCACCAATAACAGACGGGAACAAAATCTAGCAGCCAAAGCCAAATCATGCACGACCAGCAAGATAGTGCGCCCCGCCTCGCAAAGCTCGCAGCAGAAGCGGAATAACTCCTCCTGATAAAAAAGATCCAAACCACTAGCCGGTTCATCCAGTAACAACAATGGCGTCTGCTGGGCCAGCACCTTAGCTAAGAGTGCGCGTTGCCGCTGGCCGCCCGAAAGATTGTTTAGCGGCATACCCGCTAAATCCGCCACAGCCATGTATTCCATACAGGCCTTAGCCACCCGCTTATCCTGCGCCCCTTCCCGCTGCCACCAGCGCAAATGCGGCGCACGCCCCATAAGCACCACTTCCTGCACCGTAAAAGCAAACGGCACCTGGCTGTGCTGTGGCAGATAGGCCAGCACTCTGGCCAGCTCCTGTGGCGTATAGTCTGGCAAAGCTTTATCTTGAATTTTTACAGTCCCCTTAGCAGGCAAAAGCCCCCGCAAGGCCTTTAGCAAGGTGCTCTTACCGGCCCCATTGGGACCAATAAGACCGATAAGCTCACCTTTGCCTGCCTGTAGAGAAACCTGCCGCAGAACCTGCCGCCCGCCATAGCCAGCCTGCAGATTCTGCACATCAAGCAATAAATCTGTCATTAGAAGGAGACCTTTGCACCAATCTGGAAGGAACGGCCCGCAAATGGGTAATTATTTGACGGATAAATATAGTACATCTTATTAGTAATATTATTTACCTTAAAGTAAACATCCACATTCTTTGCGGCTGCATAGGTAGTGTTGAAATCCCATATTGCATAGCTACGGCAACCATATATCCTATTCAAGCCACTCCCCATACGTCCTAAAACATTAGCTGTCCAACGATCATACTTATAGTGCAGACCAAGACGATATCCATTGGGCTGATAGAAGGGATTTGTTGCCCCATTAAATTTCCTTTCAATATAGGAATACCCCACATCATAAGACCACGTCTTGGATGGTTTGCCTGTAAATGACAACTGGACACCATGCTTCTTCTCACGATTAATATTACTCGGTGACCATACGCCTGATACCTTCTGCCAAGCAATTGCATCATGTAAGTCACTCCAGAAATAACTTGCATCTATAGCTGCCTTCTTAGAAAAATCATGCGTCAAACCGATGGTTTCCGAATGTCCCGACTCAGGCTTTAAATTCGGATTACCATACATTTTATACACCTCATCTGTGTAATACATATCATCCGCCGTAGGTGCTTTAAATACCCGTCCCCAAGAGCCATAGATTTTCGTCTGCTTATCTGCCCGGTAATTGACTGCCGCCTTTGGTGACCAATGCGTGCCAAAGGCATCATGATGATCTAAACGCACTCCTGGCACAAAAAACCACTTATTCGTCAAGCGCATTGTATCCTGCGCAAAAACAGCCTGCGTTGTAATCTTTTTATTTTCGTAATTCTTCTGCTTATTCGTTGATTCACTCTGATGCCATTCTGCTCCCGCTACCAGTTTGTTATTAGCATCGAGCTTCCAGCCATTTTGATAATCCACGCCCTGCATATGGGTATCGTACTTGCCTTGATAATCCGTGGACTTATAATTGGCAAAATAACGCAGGAATCCATGCACCGGCTGTTTTTCCTTGAAATTCCAGGTAAGGGAACCATAATTGTAATTATGTTTCTGCCGATTTCCGGCTGCTTTGCCAAGAATTCCCATATCTGCTAGTTTGTGGTTATAATTCAACCGCAACGAGTCATTTACTGACAACTGTTTGTCCATTCGCAACGAAAGACTCTTATTGCTATAATCACTATTGGCCATACGCGTGCGGGAATCATTATCCCCGTTGTAATTGAAGTAACTGCGCTTTTGCAGGCCTGCCGTTACAAACCAGCTCCAGTCCTGCTCACTCCCTTGGTTGGTCAGCTCGTAATTATGCATTTTAAAGGAACCAGTATTCATATCCACCGTGGTTTCATTTTTATTGCCTTTGCGCGTAATAATATTTACCACACCGCCAATAGCATCGCTACCATAAAGAGCTGAGCCGGCCCCTTTCACAACCTCAATGCGTTCGATATTCTTAGTGGAAGGAAGCATTCCCAAGCTGACACTAGCTCTGGTCATAGAGCCCTGATCATTGTTCAACCGCTGTCCATCCACCAGCACTACAACGCGCTGATCGCCATTTATAACCACTTCCGAGTCACCGTTCGCATCACCATTAGTGACCACTACGCCATTGACATCAGCCAAGGCCTCGCCCACAGTGTTATAATGATTGGCTTCAATCTGCTTAGCCGTTATCACCGCTACATCAGCTGGGGTATTCATGCGCTGGGATGGCATACGCTCCGCCGTTACTACCACCTCGCCCAGATCCTCGGTTACGTTTTCGGCCTGACAGATTGTCGTGCCGAAGCACAAAGTTCCTGCTGCCAGACTCATCAAAATCTTACTGGTCAAATTTTTCTGCATGTTTTCTCTCCCTCTCTCAATCATCCACAGCGGTCAAGTGCTGCTGCGCTTGCAAGGCAAATCTATCGCCATAGACACGATAAGCTATCTCCTGCACCGCAAAGACAAAATCCTGTGAACAGTTATATATATATCCCTCATCCGGCTCTATCAGGTTGCCCTGCTGAATGGCCCGCATATTTTTAAGCGATGGGTCATCCATATACTCTGAGCGAAAGCGGTTAATATCGAATTTTCCATGATTGTTATAAGTAGGCAGGAATAAGATGTCGGGATTAATCTCTACCAATTTTTCCTTACTCATTTCCTCGCCATTTTTTATGCCAGCCGCTGCCCGGCCATTTACTACACCTGCCAACTGACAAGCCTCATCAAAGCAGCATCCAGCACCACCATACCCCTTCATCAATGATATAAGCACTACACTGCGCCGCTTTTCCTGCGGAATCTCCTGCACTTTGGCAGCGATTTCTGCCAGCTTATCATCCATCTTCTGCAATAGTACCTGCCCCCGTTGCGGCTCGCCAGCAGCTTGCGACAGCATCGTAATGGTCTCCTTTACATCCTGCAGGCTGCGCGGCCCCTTGCAAACAACCACCGGTATGCCCAAATCGCGCAGGGCATCCACTCGTGATAAATCACCCCAATCAGGGATAATAACCAAATCTGGCTGTAAACCAGCTATCTCCTCTACGGAAGGGTAGCGAATCTTCGTAGGCACCTTTTGCCCTAACTCCACCACATTAGAACTGGCAGGATCATCCAGCATCGCATTAACCGCGGCCATCCTCTCCGGCTCCACTACCCCCAGCATGATCTCATCCGTACTCATGGACATAGTCAAGATTCTCTGTGGTTTAGCCGGCATCTTCACCACAGTGCCTTGCATATCTGTGACAGTATATGCCACGCCCTCATTTTCCGCTGCCATGTTCATCTCTTTACAACCACTCAGCGCACATAGCAGCAGGCATACAAACAGGACACCTATTTTCTTTAATCCAGATTGCAAACGAATTCCCCTTCCCACTTTGGACAACGAAAAAAGGGCCCTTTCCGAAGAAAGAGCCCTTGCACACAAACAATATCTGTCTGCTATACGCCCGACACAAATAAACCTGTCACGCCTAAAGCCACAGACATCAATCCCCTCCCCATCCTTCGTAGATCTACGGTGATTGTAATCAGGCAGTTCTCCTGGCTCCAGGTCATCGTTTCTCTGCGCCTTCCCAAAAGATGTACCCATCTCCCAGTGACATAACTTATGCAGATTCACTCGCTGTTACAGTGGCGGGACCGCGCCGGCATCTTGCTCTCCGGCTTCCCTATTAAGTCTTGCGACACCTGATTCATCCTATTCTATTTCCTGTTAAAATTCACATTTCTTATCGTAGCATTGACAATGTTTATTGTCAAATGCTTTCCGATTACTTTTTCCAGCAGGTAACGATATAAATGGGGTTAGCAGCTTTTGCCATATCATACGGCCCCAGCTGCTGCAGGCGCGTGACCTGTACCTGGATTGCCTCATAAACATAGCTGTCCGAATGGCCGCGCATATAGTCAATGCATTGCATAAGCGTCTGTACCGTAATACAGTTAAGCACAATACGTCCATCCGGCTTGAGTTTGGGCGTAACCGCGTCCAGAATCCCCTCCAGCTTGCTGCCGCTGCCGCCGATCAGGACGGTATCCACATCGGGAAGCCGCTCGATACCAGCCGGCGCCTCCGTTTCGATAACCTTCACATTCGGAACCGCAAAATTTGCCGCATTGGCACGAATAAGTCCTACCCCCTCGGCATTGCGTTCCAACGCATAAACAGTCCCCTGTGGTGCCAGGCGCGCAGCCTCTACCGAAAGGGAGCCGGTACCTGCACCAATATCATAGATAACGGCATCCGGCTTGATCCGTGCCTTGACCAAGCTCAAAATGCGGATTTCCTGTTTCGTCATCGGTACATTATTGCGGATAAAAGCATCATCATCAATTCCCAAATAATTCATCCGAAGACCTCCCTCGCTTCCCAAACAAAACATTCTGAACTAATCTTAGCAGATTCCCCATCAAACCTCAATGCTTGCACTTACGATTCCCCGTTTGCTTTCATTCTCCCAATACGTCGGTGATTGCCTGCTGTGCCATTTCAATTGCCAGTGTAAGTTCCGCACGCGTTATGGTAAGCGGTGGATTGAAATAAAGCACATCACCTAACGGACGAAGAATCAGTCCATACTGCAACGCCCGTTTGTAAATGGCATAGCCCGTACGTTTTGCTTCCGCAAACGGTTCTTTTGTTTCCGGATTCTTGACTAGTTCAAGGGCATGAATCAAGCCGATATGGCGAATCTCCCCAACATTTTTATGCCGGCCAAAGGCATTTTCCATTTCTGCTGTGAGCCACTTTGCATTTTCTCCTGCGGTCTTCAGGATAGGCTGCTCCCGGAATATCTTCTGAACCGCTAATGCTGCCGCACACCCCAGGGGGTTGCCCGCATAAGTATGACTGTGCATAAACGCCCGCCCTTCGCTGTAATCCGCATAAAATGCATCATAGATCTCTTCGCTGACACAAGTCACCGACATGGGCAAATACCCGCCCGTCAGCCCCTTGGAAATACACAGGATATCCGGACTGATGCCAGCCTGTTCACAGGCAAACATTGTCCCCGTACGGCCAAAACCTGTTGCAATCTCGTCAAGAATCAGCTTCACATCGTATTTATCGCAAAGCCCACGCAGTTTTTTCAAGTAAAGGGGCGGATAAATCCGCATGCCAGCACTTCCTTGCAGCAAGGGTTCCGCGATCATGGCCGCCGTCTCATGTCCATGCTTTGCGAAGGCCTTTTCCGCCTTTTCGAAGCACTCACACTGGCAGCAATCCCGCTGTTTTCCATAAGGGCACCGATAACAGTCCGGGGCTTCAATATGGATGTTATCCATCATCATCGGCTGGTAAAGCTTTGCATAGAGGTCCAGGCTCCCCACGGAAAGCGCCCCGATGGTTTCCCCATGATAGCCTTCCGTCAGGCACATGAAGCGTTTTTTTTCGGGCTTGCCTCCCTGCTGATAGAATTGAAAAGCCATTTTCAGCGCACATTCCACCGCCGCCGAACCATTATCATTGAAATGAAATTTTTTGATTTTGGGCGGTGTTATTTCCTTTAACTGCTCGGCAAGTTCAATGGCAGGTCTATGGCTGAAATTGGCAAAGATAACGTGTTCCAGCTTATCGAGCTGTTCTTTTATCCCCGCATTGATTGTTTTGTTGCAATGGCCCAAAAGATTCGCCCACCAGGAACTGACAATATCCAGATATTTCTTGCCGTAAATATCATACAGCCAGACGCCTTCCCCATGATCGATAATCATCGGGGGCAAAGTCTCATAATCTTTCATCTGCGAACAGGGATGCCAAATCAAATCCAAATCCCGTTTCTCCAAAGTCTTCTGCATATTATCCCTCTTATTCGTAAAGTCCTTTCAGCACTTCGACCTTCATGTCGAGTTCTTTATCGCCTTTTTTCACATAGGCCAACACCTTGACCCCCGTCATTGCTTCAATCATCTTGGCATTGTCATCCTGCATGATGTCATGGGGAATATAGTTGTTGAAGATAATCCCCCGCACCGGAATCTCCCTTGCCCGCAGATGTTCAATCGTGAGCACCGCACTGTTGATGGTTCCTAGTCCTGCATCGGCTACAATCAACACGCCAAGGTTCAAATGCTTTACTAAATCGTCCAGAATCACATGCTGCTTCTCATCCCAGCGGAGAGGACAGATAATCCCGCCGCTCCCTTCCATTGTCAAATATTCGTATTTATCCTTTGCGCGGTGATAATCCTTTTCCACACGCCCAAAGTCAATGGGTTCGTCATTGAGCTTAGCGGCTAAATGCGGAGAAACAGCCTCTTGATAAATATACGAAACAAGCTGGGGGATGGATTCCCCAATACCAGCCACCGCATTGACATGAAGCGCATCCCCTGGCTGGAGCACTCCCTTTTCATCCAAAACCGCCCCCGACAACGCCGCCTTGTAATAACCGCCATTTAGCCCTGCATCCCGAAGTTTCTTGACAATCAGTCCTGTTACATAGGTCTTGCCGATATCCGTTCCTGTCCCCGTAATAAATAATGCCTTTCCCATGCTCAAACCTCCCTTACAGCTGCTCTGGAATCGCGATCATCCTGCCCATCCATCAGCCAAAGACCAGCACGATAGCAGCGGAGGGCCAGACCAGCCGAAGCCATACAGAGGAGAAAGTCTGGTCCGGCCTGCAGTATCCCGCAGTAAAAAATTGCGGCCCACAAGGCAATGGGAGCATCGATAACGTAATTGGAAAACAAATAAAACCAGCTGATTCCCAGCAAATAGACAATGACCATTCCGCCAAAGTTCACGGCCAGCAGTGCGCGAAAAGAGATCCTGCTGATTTTCCGCGAAACTTTCCCGCAAAACCAAGCCTGCAAAGCAAAGCCCAGCAAATACCCAAACGTCGGCTGCAGCACATAGGCCGGGCCTCCCCCAGAAGCGAATACCGGAACTCCCATGAGCCCCAGTACGATATAAGCGGTCACAGCCACAGCGCCTAAACGGGCCCCCAAGATAAGTCCGGCCAACAGTGTAAACAGAAACTGCAGCGTGTAGACATCCGTTCCCACAGGAATCCGCACAAAAGTGCCGATAGTAATCAAGGCAATGAAAAGGGCACAGCTTATCATTTCCCGAAGTTTTAGTTTTTTCATATACAACATCTCCTACTCGTAATAAACCTACAGGCATTAGCATACGACTCTCTTTATTAATTGTCAACTTTTATGTTATTTTTTAGTTAACCAAATATATAGTGATAGTAACATTTTATCTGGCATTTAGCCCTTTCCAAAGATATTTTGTAGTATTTTTGTAACATTTTATAGTTTTTTGTAGTCAATAACTAAAATTATTTATGGGTTCATAATAAAAACTTATTATCAGAAAGGGTGTTGTATGTATGAAAATGAAACGTCCATTGGCTGCCATGATGCTGGCTGCCATGATGGTCAGCGGCCACGGCTATGCGGGGGCTGCTGACAAGCCCGATGTCAAAGTTCTGGCAACCGGGGGAACGATTGCCGGAAGCGCTGCCTCTGACACTAAGACCACCGGTTACAAGGCCGGTGCCCTCGGCATCGACACATTATTAAATGCCGTGCCCGAAGCAAAGAATTACGCAGACCTGTCTGGAGAACAGATTTGCAGCATCGACAGCAAGGACATGACCGATGATATCTGGCTCAAACTTGCCAAACGCTGCAATGCACTGCTCAGTGATAAAAAAGTTGACGGCATCGTCATCACCCATGGCACCGATACACTGGAAGAAACTGCCTACTTCCTGAACCTTACGGTTAAGAGCACTAAACCCGTGGTTATCACCGGTGCCATGCGTCCAGCTACCGCCATAAGCGCCGATGGACCAATGAATCTCCTGAATGCCGTTCGCATCGCAGCCGACAAAAAATCTGCCGGCCGCGGGGTTCTGGTTGCACTCAACGACCAGATTGATGCCGCCCGTAATGTCACCAAGACCAATACCACTTCCGTCAACACCTTCCAGTCCCCGCTGTTTGGTGCCCTTGGCGTAGTCAACGACGGCGTGCCCGAGTTCTACGGCCAAACCACCAGACTCAATACGGTCAAATCCGAATTTGATGTATCAAAACTCGACAAGCTCCCCTATGTCAAAGTCATTTACGGTACAGCCAACGATGATGCGCTGTTTGTCGACGCTGCCATCAAAGCTGGCGTAAAAGGCATCGTCTATGCTGGTACGGGCAACGGCTCTGTCCACAAAGATGCCGAAAAAGCACTGGCCAAAGCCAGTGAAGCGGGCATCATAGTCGTCCGCAGCACGCGTCTTGTCTCTGGCTCTGTCATTCCTGCCGAGCAGTCCTATATCGACGAGCACTTCATCGACGGAGATTCCCTTAACCCGCAGAAATGCCGTATCCTGCTGCAGCTGGCTTTGACCAAGACCAACGACCGCAAAGCTATCCAGGAAATGTTCCACAAATATTGATTTTCTTCGCTAAATACTTTCTTTCCATCTCCTCAAAGACGAAAGGTCCATTGACTCTTAACTAAGAGTCAATGGACCTTTCGTGCTAATTGCAGGCGATTATTCTTCTACGATCAAAATGCCATTTTTCGCCTCAGGATAATTTTCTGCCTCCCTGAGCTGTATCGTCACTATGTTTTCATCGTCATAGGACAGGCGCGTGCAAATATGGAGCCTGGCCTCCCCCGACCAGCCGCACTCCATCAAGATTGGCGGTATCGTCCGCGAAGTGAATTTTGCATCCGTCAGCATGCCGATGATGGCCCCCGCCTGATACAAAATTTTCTCCCGTTCCGGCTGACGCCCATGAAAACTCACCAAACGGGCATCATGCCAAGGAATAGCCAGACGGGCAAAGGCCAGCTGCATGGCGCTGATTCCCGGAATAACATCGAGATATTCCGAAGGGAATTCCCGTTTGACTGCATCCAGCAACGAATAATAACCGGGATCTCCAGATACCATGACCACCACATCATGTTCACGGATTTCCTCATGGATAAAGGCCATTACGGCCTCAATATCTCGAGTCACCGCCATGGTATGCTGCCCAGCCGCAGCACCGCCGGCAGCATACTGTGCCAGTGCCCGCCGGCCTCCCACCAGAGCTTTTGCCCCCTCAATCGCCTTGCGGGCTAACGGTACCATATAATCCGGATTGCCGGGGCCAATTCCAGCAATGATAATCTTATAAGTTACTCTGGTATTTTCCATCCCAATGCCTCCCCGATTTCACTGGCGGTATCATCCATTCCCAATAACTCACCCTGCAAAGTCACCATAACCGTTCCGACTTTCATTTTTCCAAACAGATAGCGCTCTGCCCGGGCGCTGGCGCGCATGGCCAACGTCCGGCAAACCGTTTCCTTTAGCCCTGCCTGTTCCAAAATCACCAGTGCATCCTCAGTTGTGTTAGCGGCCAGCAATTTCTGCACCTTTTCCTGACTTAAACCGGCAGCTGCTGCATAGGCAGCCATCGTCTCAAGCCGTCCATCGGCGATGCGGTTGTGGGTATAAAAGACCCCAGCTGCCACTTTGCTGAGTTTTCCAATATGTCCAAAAAGCAATACCCGCTCCACCTTGCGCTCTGCCGCCGCCTCGAGCATAAAACCGATGAAGTTGCTGGTCTGTACCATAGCTTCCGGGGGCAGCTCCCATGCCGTTGCAATGCGTTCGCCAATCTTGCCAGGAACAAATATCAGCTCATGAAAGCCGGCAGCTTTTGCCACATCAATCTGTGGCACCAGAGAATTTTTAAACCCTTCTTCCGACATCGGCCGAAGCACCCCCGTAGTGCCGATAACCGAAATGCCCCCTTCAACGCCTAGAATCGGATTCAGCGTCTGCTTGGCTAGTTCTACCCCTGCAGGAATAGAAATGGTTACTTCTAACGGCATCGCGTCCGTCCCCAGCACCTCTGCTACCACATTGCGAATTAACTGACGTGGGCCAGGATTGATGGATGGTTCTCCCACTGGCACAGACAACCCCGGCTTTGTCACCGTTCCGATGCCCACCCCAGCCTTAAAAACTACGTTCGGCTTTTGCCCCGTCAAATGACGCGTCAAAGTAAAGACGGAAACGCCATTGGTGATGTCCGGATCATCGCCAGAAAATTTCACCACCTCAGTCAGCAACCCCCCGTCTTTTTCCTGCACGTCTTTGATGGGAATTGTAAGCTTCGTACCGTCTAACGCAGTAAGCTCAACTACCTGCCAGCTTTCTCCGGCCTCGTAGAGCAATGCGGCTTTCACGCCAGCCGCGGCACAAGCGCCAGTCGTATAACCACTGCGCAGTTCTTTTCCCATGCGCTCACCTTCTCTTCTTTACGATAAACAGAATGCCTTCTTCTCAAGAAGAAGGCATTTTTCATTTATTCAGCTGCCGATTCAAGAAATCGCGGCCAAATACGGTCAATGTGTAATAAAGTCCAATCAGGAAGGGAATGTATTCGGCAATAAGCCGCCAGCATACGGCAATTATCCCGACAGTACCTGCTGGGACCGTTTCGCTGAACAGGTAGACAAAACCACCTTCGGCCACACCGGAACCTCCAGGCGTCGGCGTAAAATAAAGCAGCATGTTCAAAAAGATCATGCGCCCCATTACCGTATACCAGTCGGCATCAGTCACACCCAGTCCTAAGAGCAGGCACGGCACAATGGCATAAATGCACAAAAGATTCAACCCCGATTCGGCAAATACCAGCAGCATGCACTTAGGCGCCCTCGATAACAGGCTGATTGCGCACTTGGTATCGCGGTAGAAGGCAAACACCTTACGACGGCGCTGATTTTTCATGTTCTTGGTGGCCTTCACCACCACATAATCGAGATACCCACGGCGCGCCCCGATAACAATGGCCAGAATAACCACAAAGGCCGTAAGCGTAATCCCCATCAGCGTCGTATTCGACACACCGGGCAAAATCCCCTCATCATGCAAAAAGATAAAGGGCATACAAAGTACCAGGAAAAAAATCGACAACAGGGTACGCACAATAACGAGTACCGTCGCTTTTCCCGTTGGTACGCCGGCATGGCGCAGGAACATCAGCTGTGCCACAGCACCACCGGTTGCTCCCGGCGTCAACAGTGCCAAAAAGTAATTGCCAAATACCACCTGCACCGCCTGGTACAAGGTTATTTTCTCATTTGAAATTTTCACCATATGCATCAAGCGGCTGCCATCAAAAAACATGCCAAGACTGACTGCCAGCACCGCTAATACAATCGACCACGGCTGAAACTTGTCCAGATTTTGCAGTGTATTGATATCCACCGTCGAATAGATGACGATACCAGAAATAACCAACACCAACAAAATCAGAAACACAAACCGCTTATAAAATTTATTCATGCAAACCGTCCCTTAGGATAGCTTTCTATCAAGCCAACGTTTCCTCATGCGAAGCATAAGCACTGTGATTGTGGATGGATTCATAGTTCTCACATTCAATGGAAAACCACGCCAGTCCTTCCAGCCCGCGCATAGCCAGCACGGTATCGCGAAGAATATCTTCCACAAATTTCGGATTTTCGTAGGCTGCTTCTGTGACAAATTTTTCATCTTCACGTTTCAGCAGTGGATAGATTGGCGACGATCCCTGCTTTTCCACCAGGTCGGCCAAATCTTCAATATAGATACACTCCACACCTTTTTGGAAACGAAGCTGAACGCGAGCTACCGAACGCTGATTATGGGCTCCATACTGAGAAATTTCCTTACTGCAAGGACAAAGCGAGGTAAACGGGACATCAACCCCGAGCTGAAATTCCAGCTCACCGCCTCGCTCTTTCCGGCCCAGAAAACAACAGTCCAAATCAAGCACCGATTTCCGACCACTTACCGGAGCTGTTTTCTCCACGAAATACTTAAAGCTTAGTTCCACTTCTGCCGACTGTGCATCCAGCCGCTCTAGTGCCTCCATCAGCATCTTATCCATCTCCGGCTCAGCTAATGGTTTCTGACTCCATGGCATAAGGATTTCCAGGAAACGACTCATATGCGTTCCCTTGTACTCACTGGGCAAAGCTACCGTGAAGCGTATGCGGGCCAGTACCTGCTGAAACCCGCCTTCTTTTGTTTTTATCAGGAATGGCAAATGCGCATCTTTGATTCCGACACGCTGTATCGCAATTCCACGGGCATCTTCCCGATTTTGTACATCTTGCATATCCGCTTTCCTCACTGAACGCATCAACCGCGAATTGCCTTGATAGCCTCGCTGACATCATCCGCACCATAGACCGCCGAACCAGCTACCAACACATTGGCACCTGCCTCACGAACCCGCTTACTGGTCTCCGGATTGATTCCACCATCTACCTCAATATCACAGGTAAAGCCCATATCCTGAATCGTATGATAGAGCATATGAATCTTGTCAAGCTGAGACTCGATGAATTTCTGGCCGCCAAAGCCCGGATTAACGGTCATGATAAGGACCATATCCACATCGGCAATGAGTTCTTCAATCATCGCCAGCGATGTTCCCGGATTCAGCGCAATGCCTGCTTTACAGCCAGCTGCTTTAATCTGCTGAATGATGCGATGAGGATGTTTTGCGGCCTCGACATGAAACGTGATAATGTCAGCCCCAGCTTCAGCAAATGCCTCGATTTGCGTTTCCGGATGCTCTGTCATCAGATGAACATCAAACACTGCTTTTGAAGTTTGGCGAAGGCTCTTGACCACCGGTGACCCCAGCGTGATATTCGGCACAAAGGTACCATCCATTACATCGATATGAATGTATTCCGCCCCAGCATCGGTGACTTTCTTTACTTCATCCGCCAAATGGGCAAAATCAGCCGACAGGATGGAGGGTGCTATCTTAATCATTTATATTCCTTCTTTCGCGCAATCTTTTGATTTTCTTTGATTTCTTCATAAATATTGACATATGCGTCATAGCGTTCTTTTGTGATGCAGCCAGCTTCTACGGCCTGCTTTATCGCACAGTCCGGCTCATGGGTATGACTGCAGGGCGCAAAGCGGCAAGCCGAAAGATACGGACGGAACTCCGGGAAATAACCAGGCAATTCCTGGATTTCAAGCTCCGTAAGTTCCATGGCACTAAACCCCGGTGTATCCACGATAAAGCCATCCCCATAGGAAAGCAATTCTGCTACACGGGTGGTATGACGGCCGCGCTTTATCTTTGCACTGACTTGGCCCGTCTGCAAAGCCAGCCCAGCGTCAATGCGATTGAGGAGCGACGACTTGCCCACGCCAGAGGGACCGGCAAACACCGTTACCTCTCCCAAAAGACACTGACGCAGCGCATCAATCCCCTCATTTTCTTCCGCCGAAACCCGCAGTACCGGATAACCGATCGCTTCATAGTCTTTAAGGAATGCCGCAATATCCCCTTCGTAGAGATCCTTTTTATTCACACAGATAACAATCTTCGGAATCCCAGACCACTCCGCCAGAACCAAAAAACGATTCAAAAGCAGGGGATGAAGGTCCGGCTGCGCTGCGGCAAAGGTCAGCACAACCTGCGTTATATTGGCAACTGCCGGGCGTTTCAAAAGGCTCTGACGGGGAAGCTGTTCTTCCACCACCCCGCTCCCATCAGACAAGCGGTTGATGCGAACCAAATCCCCAGGCACTACGCCAGCACTCCGCCGGGTCTTTTTAAATTTTCCGCGCAATTTGCAGGTGACCATTTCCGGTCCATCCTGCCCTTCTGCAAGCACATAGAAAAAACTATTATATGCCTTTATGACTCGACCTTCTTGCATGAACGCTCCTTTTTTCTAAACCATTACAAAGAATCAGCGGCTCTTGGACCCCTCGCTATTACGAGATATCGACGGGTTGTCTTGCTCCTGTTTTCCATTGTCCTTTCCAGAATCCTTGCTATTCGATTTCTTAGGTTCCGCTACCACCAGTGTGATGGTAGAACCAGCAGTCACTGAGCTGCCGCCTGCCGGCGTCTGACTAATAACCGTTCCGGCTGCTTTTGTGCTCTCTTCCTTCGTCACACTGACCTTGAACCCTGCGCTGGTCAGAGCGGATTTCGCTCCATCGACCTGCAGATTCGTCACATCCGGCACGGTGTTCTTAGTTTCTTTCTTGCCCTTGCTGACTGTGATGTCGACACTCTGGCCCTTGGTAATCTTGCTGCCAGCCTTCGGATCCGTAGCGATTACCGTTCCTGCCTCTTCGTCGGAGTTTCGCTCATAGACCGAGCCCACTTTGAGGCCCATCTTCTTGAGTTTGGCCTCCGCATCGGATTTATTGAGTCCCTTGAGGTCCGGCATCTCCAAACTTTCCCCGCCTTTGCTGACGTGAATGGTAATGAGGCGTTCCTCTTTTACCTTGGCGCCTCCCTCCGGATCCTGCGAAACAACGGTTCCCGCTGGAACGCTGGCATCAAAGGTCTCCACCACATTGACCCGCAGTTTCTTGTCCTCGAGAATCTGACGTGCCAAGGTCATCTGTTTGCCCGTGACATCCGGTACAATGACCTCTTCCGTGCTCCAGAACTTACCATAACTCAGGAACGCACCGACAAAGAAGCCCATAAACAAGACCAGGATAAGTCCCGCAATGAATTTTTTCGATTTGAACACCGAACTTTCCGGTTCGGGCTCGTCGTAATCATATCCCGACGGCATGCTGCGCATATCGCGACGCGATGGCATCGGTTCATCCATGCGTGGCAATACCTGCGTGGCAAAGGGATCTGGCTGCGTGGCGGCATATCCCATGCCACTTCCCACCATCTGCTCTGCCTGCTGAATATCCTTCACGATTTCCGAAGCCTCCGGACGCATTGCCGGGTCCTTGCTCATAGCGCGGGCAACAATCGCCTCGACCACCGGAGGAATTGACGGATCAAGCTGACGAACGGGCACGGGTTCTTCCTGCAGATGTTTCATCGCAACGCTTACCGGGGTTTCACCGGTAAACGGAAGCGTTCCCGTGAGCATTTCATAAAGGACAACGCCCAGCGCATAAACATCGGATTTGGGCGTAATCATCGTGCCCTTAGCCTGCTCCGGGGAGAAATAATGGACGGAACCGACCACATTGCCCGTATAGGTCATGGTAGATTCCGTAACGGCACGAGCAATCCCAAAATCCGCTACCTTCGCACTACCATCCGGCATCATCAAAATGTTGTGCGGTTTGATGTCACAGTGGACGAGATTGTTGGCATGCGCATGGGACAGTGCGCTGGCAATCCCCTTGGCGACAGTCAACGCCTCGGTCACGGATAAATGACCTTCCTGCTTGATTTTATCTTTTAACGTCCGTCCCGGAACATATTCCATGACAATGTAGTGCGCACCATCCATCACCCCGACATCGTAAATATTGACAATATTCGGGTGAGAAAGACGGGCAGCAGCCTGCGCCTCGCGATTAAATTTATCGATAAATTCCGTATCGCTCTTGAATTGATCATGCAGGATTTTAACGGCTACCGGCCGGTTAAGGAGCAAATCTTTTGCCTTGTAGACGTCGGCCATACCGCCGCCGCCAATCTGCTCCTGCAGCTCGTAGCGCTGATCTAAGACACGCTGTATCATTCATGTTCCTCCTAGGTAAAGATATAGTCTATCGGAAATCCCTGCCATTAATTCTGCAGGGACAGGATTACCTTGCGGGCAATCGGTGCCGCCTGGGTTCCGCCGCTGCCGCCATTTTCTACGATGATGGCAAATACAATCCGGCGATTGCGAAGCTCTGCTGAGCCGATAAACCAGGCATGGTCTTGCCCAGCGGCATTCTCAGCGGTTCCCGTCTTGCCGGTTACCCGCACGCCGCTTACCTGAGCCGCCCGGCCAGTTCCCTTGGTGACAACATCCTCCATGAAACTGTCAATCTTGGCAGCCATCGCTCCTGTTGTCGCCGTCAGCCATTTGGTAGGACGTGTATCTTGAATCACGGTTCCCCCTGGCGTAATGACCTGCTGCACCAAATACGGTTTCATGACAACGCCACCATTGGCAAAGGCTGCTGCCATCAAAGCCATATGCATGGGGGTAACCAGCAGCGTACTCTGACCAATACCGGTTTGCGCCAAATCACCATTGCCTAATTTCCCAAAGGCCGGCAGATGTGCCCCTTCCATGAGGATTTCTCCCCCCAGTCCTTTGTCAAAACCAAAACGCTCAAAGGATTTCTTTAGTTTCTCATCCCCCAAGCGCATTCCCAAAGTACCGAAAGTGACGTTACAGGACTCGGTAAGGGCCTTGCGCAAATCCACTTTGCCATGAATCTCGCCATGGCTTTCCCGAATCGTCTCACCAGCGCCAAGGTCCAAGGAGCCCGAGCAATCGAAGATTTCCTGCTCATTGGTCACACCTTCCGTCAAAGCTGCATCCGCGATCATCGGCTTAATGGTAGACCCTGGTGGATACATGCCTTGAACGGCACGATTCAAAAGCGCGCCGTCAGCCTGCTTGGAAAGCGCCTGCCAATTGGCCTCGATATCATTGGGATCATAAGAAGGCGAACTTACCATGGCCAGTACCGCACCAGTCTCTGCATCGAGTACCACTACGGCCCCCTTGCGGCCATCAAGGCCATCAAAAGCTGCCTGCTGGGCATCGGATTCAATAGTCAGCTTGACATCATTGCCCTGCTCTGATTGAAACAGCTGCGAGGCCGGCCCTAGATGACTCAAATCATCGGAAAGCCCTAACAGCTCACGATTGGCATGACCTTCTACCCCAGCGCTGCCAATTTTTTCCCCATTATAGCCGGTAACCGCCGCCATGGATTCCCCCATAGGATAACTGCGGCTTCCATCGGCACGGTTCTGGGCCAACACCCTTCCCTTGGCGTCGAGGATAGCGCCGCGGCGTATGTCCGCCCGAGCTGCCGCTCCACGCATATTCAAAGGATTATTGGCCAAACTGTCGGCCTCCCAGGTCGACAAATAGATAATATATGCGGTCAAAAGACCTGTCAGCACCAACAAAAACGATGCCGCCTGCAGGATTTGCCGCTTGATTTTCCAATCAGCCATGTTCCTGCTCCTTCGATAACGAAATTAGAAGTCCCAGCAGCACAAAACTGGAAACCATCGAGCTGCCGCCATAACTGATAAACGGCAGCGTGATGCCAGTCAGTGGCAAAAACTTCGTGACACCGGCGACGATGATAAAGGCCTGCAAAAGCATCAGCGAACAACAGCCTGCCGCCAGCAGCACTTCCTTTTCCTTGCGGCAGGAAAGCGCTGTCTTTATCCCGCGCCAGAAAAAAAACACATAGCAGGACATCAGCATTATAGTCGCAATAAGTCCCATCTCTTCGGCAATTGCCGCAAAGATGAAATCGGTATGAACCTCGGGAATAAAGCCGGGATGACCATAGCCAAACCCTGTCCCCCAAATACCACCAGTGCCAAACGCAAACAGCGACTGCACAACCTGATAGGCCATACCATTGGGGTCCTGCCAAGGATTCAGCCAGATGTCAAAACGCACCCGCACATGGCCAAAAGCAGCATAACTGGCAGCAGCGGCAACCCCGATAAACGCCATTGCTAAAAACACATAGGATTTACTGCCCGTCGCCATATACGTCATGAGCACTGCCATGCCGAAAAACAGCAAGGCCGACCCTAGGTCTTTTTCAACGACAAACATCAAGACCGCCATGCCCCAAATACAAATCAGCGGAGCAATAAAGCGCAGTGGCGGCAGTTGCAGCCAAAAGATGCGATGCGCGGGAAGCGTCAATACGCGTCGATGATCCGACAGATAAGCCGCCAGGAAGAAAACAATCAATATCTTGCCAAACTCTGACGGCTGAATCGATATTGGCCCCAAAACGAGCCAGTTCTTACTGCCACCGATTTCCGTGCCAAACAGCAAAGGCAGTCCTAACAGGAAAATGCAAGCTAACCCCAGCAAATACGGATACCCCAGCATTCGCCGGATACGCCCCCAAAACCGTAGCACCAGAATCATCACCACCATGGCCACACATAGCCATTGAAGTTGACGAACCAAAAGTGCCGGCTTTAAACGGGCGATTTCCACAATGCCGACACTGCAAAGCGTCAGCACGATAGGAAACAGGAATGTGTCCTCCCGCCGTTTGATGATGACTGCCTGTATGAACAAGGCCAGAATAATCACCGCTGCCAGCCAAGGCACATAATTGAGCGGTCCCTGCAAAACTTCTGCCGTCAGTTTTGAACCACCCGGATTCATTTTCAAATAAAGCACGCTCATGCCAAAGAGGACGATGCCCAGCGGAGCTGCCATTAATCCCCAATTTTTCATGAATCGTACACCACCACAATTACCGTTACATTATCATTGCCACCAGCGTTAAGTGCCCGCGTCACCAATTCCTTAGCGGGGTCGCCTGGGGCAGATTCAATCACCTGACGAATCTCCTCATCTTCGACGAGTTTCATGAGCCCATCGGTTGCCAGTATCAGGATGTCCTGCGGTTCCAGCGAAAAGTGCCCCGAATCCACCGTAAGATTTGGCTGCACCCCAACGGCCCGGGTCAGGTAGTTGCGCTTGGGATGAACCTTGGCTTCAGCCTCTGTGATCGTCCCTTCCGCTACCAATTCCTCGACATACGAGTGATCTCTAGTCACCCGTTTCATCTCGCCGCCTCGCAGCAAATAAAGGCGGCTATCGCCGACATGAGCCCAACAAGCTTCGTTTCCTTCAATATGCATGACCGTAGCGGTCGTCCCCATTCCCTTGTAATCGGGATGGTCTTTCTCACTTTCTAGGATTGCCTGATTGCCGGCCAGAATCGCCTCGCACAACGCATCCTCCCCGATTGCTGCTGTACCGGTCAGTTTCCGCCGTACACTATCGACCAGCATACGACTAGCTACCTCGCCTGCTACATGACCGCCCATGCCATCGGCAACTACATAGGTTGCCGGTTCAAATACATCCGCACTATCCTCGTTGCCCTTTCTCACCAGTCCAACGTCGGTAGCCTCATATACCTGAATCATCTGCTCACCTCTCGAATCTCAGTGCGACCATGCCGATGCGGACAATATCCCCCGACTTAATATAGGCTCTGCCTTGAAGCACCTGATCATTCACATATGTATGGTTCACGCTGCCAAGATCCTCGATGACATACTGGCTGCCATGCTGATAGATAACGGCGTGATGGTGGGATACAAATCCCTCCGGAATCATAATATCATTATCTTCGCCACGGCCGATTGAAATCTGCTCACTGAACGCAAACCGGCGTCCGGCAAGATTCTCCTCATTCGCATCCACTACCGAAATAACCGCCTCATTCTGGCTGGTCTCCGGCCGGCGCTGCCGAATGGATTCCCTGCGTACCTCGCGAAACATTCTTTTCGAAAGCTTAAGGGCAAACCACAACAGCCAGAGCAGCATACCATACTCCAGCACCACCCGGACACCCTTTAAAATAACCGCCATAGTTGGCAAATCATATCACCTCGTAAACTAAAACCGTTGCGCCAATCTGAATCTCATCCCCTGGCACCAAGCAATGCGCATCAATCCGCCTGCCATTAACATAGGTACCATTCGTACTTTGGGCATCGTGCAGGATGTGCCGATGATCCTCATACGTAATCCATGCATGGAGACGCGAGGCATTGACATCTGTCAGGATAAATTCATTCTTATCCCGCCGCCCGATGTAGATTTGCTTTTCCCCAAATTCCAAATACGCATCAAGATCCGCCCCCTCGATTACCGTGAGGGAAACCACTTTATGCTCTTGGGGCAGATTCAGCGGCGTGGACGCCGAAAGCCCCGGCCGCCTAAGCACGATCGTTTGAGAGGAAACTTCGTTATTCCCGCTTGGCCCATCGTCCTCATAACGGGAAGTCAAGGCATAAGTTCCCTTGATTCGATCCGCTTCCTTTTGACACTGGACCTGCAGCTTTCCTTCCATGCGGTAATTTTGCAAAATGACCTGCTTTTCGACCGCCACATAGAGTTCATCGATAACCCGCTGCGCACAGAAGCGCTGATAATCATCTTCCGCCAGCGTAAAGACATACCGGTTTGGCACCAGATGCATCGCTTTGCCCCGCCCCTGGCGCCCAATCTCTTTTTCCAGGCCCTTCATAAGCTCTGCCAGCTCCAAATCACTGCTGAAGCGTTTATTGAAAAATCCCTCGATATGTCCCTCGAGGAAAGATTCCAGCTTACCAATTCCCATGAAATAAGACTCCTTTATTCTCGCCTTTTTCCTTCTGTCCATTATAGCAGAAAGCAACTATAATGCCTAGGTTTCATTTTCCAGCCTTCAGTCCTTGAGATGCTTGTTGCGCAGCTGGCCACAGGCGGCTTGAATATCCACGCCCATCTCCCGACGGACCGTAACACTTACATGATGGTCGCGAAGGTACTTCTCAAACCAGTCAATGCGTGCCTTCGAAGGACGCATGAGATTGCGCTCCACCACTGGATTGATGGGAATGAGGTTGACACTCGCCAACTGTCCCTTCATCAACGCCGTGAGTTCTCTTGCCTGCGCTTCCCCATCATTCAACTGGTCGATCAAAATGTACTCATAGGTCACCCGACGCTTCGTCTTATCTGCATAATTCTTTGCCGCAGCTATAACATCCACTAATGGATACTTGCGGTTAATCGGCATAATCTCTGACCGCAGCTCTTGATTGGGGGCATGAAGCGACACCGAAAGGGAGATGGGCATTCCCTCTTCTGCTAGTCGCAGCATATTCGGAACAATTCCCGAAGTGGACAGCGTGATGTTGCGATAGCCCATTCCCAGCGTATAATCTTCATGGATAAGCCGCAAAAAGCCGATTACGTTGTCATAATTCATCAGCGGTTCACCAGAGCCCATGATGACCATCGTATCTACCTTCGCCCCGTTTTCCTCGTCGCGAAGCATATCCTCGATGGTAATGGCCTGTGCAAGGATTTCTCCCTTCGAGAGGTCCCGGGCCATGCCGTGAAGCGTCGATGCACAAAAGGCACAGCCCATATTGCAGCCAGCCTGCGTCGAAACACAGATACTATTTCCATAGGGCTGGCGCATGAGCACCGTTTCCACCGCAGTGCCATCAGTAAACTCCAGCAGGAATTTGGTGGTATGACCATCCTGCGAATCCAACCGGTCTTTAATGGCCGGCCGGCCGATGATAAGGTCTTTGGCCAACTCCTCCCGAAGCTTTTGCGATAAATTCGTCATCGCATGGAAATCCCTGGCTCCGCGTTGGTACATCCACTGGGCAATCTGTTTGGCCCGGAACTTCTGTACCTTATAAGGCTCTAGTACCGCCTGCAGCTCTTCAAGAGTCATCCCAAATATATCAATCATTTATTTCCTCCGCATTCTGGCAATGAAGAATCCATCGGTTCCATCCACCTGGGGGTAAAGCTGAATCATTGACTCATCACGCTTTTCGCCTGGCAGGAACGAGCCGGTTTTTTCCAAGCAAAATTCCGGATTCTCTGCTAAAAACGCCTTTACAACTTCTTGATTTTCCTGCGGTTCAATCGTACAGGTGCTGTATACCAGCACGCCACCGGCCTTAACAGCCTTGGCCGCACTGGCAAGGATTTCCAACTGCAGCGCTGGCAGCGCGTCGATTTCCGCCGCCGTCTTATTCCAACGAGCATCGGGTTTCCGCCGCAGCACCCCCAGCCCCGAACAGGGCGCATCCACTAAAACGCGATCGGCCATCGCCCGGTACTCTTCTCCCACCTCGCGGGCATCGAGCAAATCGGTCTCGATAATCGAAAGTCCAAGTCGCTGGGCATTTTCTTCAATGCGCGCCAACTTGTGTTCATAGATATCGCCTGCGACAATACGACCTTTGTCCTGCATCAACGCCGCCAAATGTGTCGTCTTACCGCCCGGTGCACTGCAGCAATCGATGACGAATTCACCGGGCTGCGGATCCACGACATGCGCTACCAGCATCGAGCTTTCGTCCTGAACCTGACAAAGCCCCTGCTTTAAAGGCAGCAATTCATCCAACGAGCCATGCTTCGTAATAATGACTCCCTCCGGCGTCCAAACGGATTCCCGTGCCTCAGCCCCAGCCTTTGCCAGTGCATTCAGCAAATCCTTTCGGCTCCCTTTGCGCGTATTGGTGCGCACCGACAGTGGTGCCTCACTGTTGTTGAAGAAGCAAAGATCTCTGGCCCCGTGAAAGCCAAACTCCTTAACCCAGCGTTTTACCAACCAATACGGATGCATGCTTTGCAGGGCCAATTCCTCTACGCCATGCCCCTTGCCGCTGGGAAACTTTGCCTTTTCCGGTTCACGCACCGCTGTGCGGAGCACGGCATTGACAAACTTCGCCGTACCGATATTGCTGTATTTTTTTGCCAGCTCTACCGCTGTATTACAAGCTGCCGAAGGAGGAACTTTGTCGAGATAAAAAAGCTGATAGATGCCAAGACGCAAAATATCACGGACCATAGGCTCAATTTTCTTTAAGGGACGGGTCACATAACGACGCAAAATCCAATCGAGCGTATCGCCGGCTTTTACAGCACCATAAACCAATTCCGTCACGAAACGACGGTCCATATCCGAAAGATCTGCCCGACGAAGTTCCCGTGCCAATGCCACGTTGGCATAAGCCCCCTTCTCGTGTACCTCATGTAAAATTCTGACCGCGGTATTACGCGCTTTATCCATAAAATCCTCCTCTGCGGATTCAGCTCTTAATCGTTTTTCTCAGGAAGTATAATCTTTTCCAGCTGAGCTTTCACTTCCTCGATATCCACATGCGTGTTATAGCATGGCCCATTCGGGCGGATATTTAAGACCCCCACGGCCGGCAATGGATATACATCCTGAATGCCACTCATAAGATCCCGTTCACAGGCAATGGCCAACACTGCCTTCGGCCGCATCTTATAAATAATTTGCCGGGCCAGCGTACCACCGGTAGCGACGAAAAAATGAAAGCCCATTTCCTCCGACAACGTCACAAGTGCTCCGATATCACAACCACCGCAACGCTTGCAGTTCCCCGGATCACGCGTAATCTTATGGGGGCAAGTTGCCAGCTGCAGGCAATGCGGGGTTACCACCAGCAATCGATTTGCCGGCACGCGGATTCCCATACGATTGAACATCCGGTTGCTCGTGGCGATAAAAGAGCCCTCCAAACGGCGCTTGCTAATGCCGAACAACTTGGCCAGCCGTACCGATATAGGAAACAGCAAATTGACCAATTCATAGGTCCGCCGCTGCAAGAGCGGCAGATACGGCCAATCCGTCACTGCTAGGCCCATATTCACTATGCCCAGCCATGCGACTACCACACTGACGGCAAAGATGCCACCGACAATAGTCGGCAGCACCTCAGCGATGTTGGCAAGCCCCGGACTGGCAATATACCAAATACCGTAGAGCAATGCCGCCGCCAGCACCGTTGCTAACGACAGCATGCCGAGAAACAACCGTTTCTTCGGCCGCCCCGGAATCACGATTTTCTTTTTCTGTTTGGATTGATCTGTCATTGTCTACCTCCAACAAATCTCACCCGAAAATAATTCTGCTTCCCTTTTCCCAAAATCCCATCAGACAAACGCAGCTGGCAGATCGATGCCATGACCATTCAGGTAATCGGCTGCCCGCATCTTTTTCTTGCCCGGTGCCTGAAGCTCCGTAATCTGCAGAAGCTCATCGCCAGCAGCGACCCAAAGGCCTTCCTTCTTATCGGCCTTGACGATGGTTCCCGGAGCAGCCGAGGTCTTCTGTCCCGTCCGCTTCGTCATCCAGATTTTATATTTCTTCGCATCCATTTCGGTAAAAGCCCCCGGCCAGGAATTCAATCCACGGACGAGATTGTGAATTTCCTGCGCCGATTTTGACCAGTCAATATGACCAGTTTCCTTAGTCAGCATTGGCGCATAGTTTGACTCCCCAGTCTGCGGCGTCCGTACCAGCGTGCCATTCGACAGCTCTTCGAGCGTATCCATAAGAACGCCAGCGCCCATAGCCATGAGACTGTCGTGAACTTCCTCCAGCGTCATATCCGGTCCAATCGGGAGCTCTTTTTTCAGCAGCA
>Ga0256405_10002459_pt1 | contig 42490 bp, 78 predicted proteins | sample RumenRJG_02DNA_FD_189096 | JGI IMG/M metagenome (GOLD analysis project Ga0256405, IMG submission 189096) | Bovine rumen microbial communities from Lethbridge, Alberta, Canada - RJG_02 | ecosystem: Host-associated > Mammals > Digestive system > Stomach > Rumen | place: Canada: Alberta... | reverse complement strand
AACGTACTATTCACATGCAACAAAGATCGTTAATAATTCATTCGATAACCTTAATGGTTTGATCGGTGGCGGTTCTGGAACAGGAAACGCAAGTGCAACTAAAGTGTATTCATATGCTTCATATTGCCTCAATGCAAGTGGTGTATTAACAGCCATGTCTAATACCGATAACACTTATTTAGTTGATAAGTATGAAGTGCAAGAGGGAAAAGCATATGCAATAACAGGATGCGGCCTTGCTAATTATGCTGTCTGTTCGTTTATTGATAAAGATAATAACATTCTGAGTTATTATTCCTGTTCACAGTATCAAGGTAACTGGAGTGCGTGGTTTATCTGGAAAAATCAGATTGTTGTTGCCCCGAAAAATGCAATTTATCTGTATGTAGCGTTCAGAAATTCCGTTGTCACACAGGGCAAAGCGGAGATTGTTACTCCGTTAGGGTATCCCAAACGGTGGACAAACGTGAAATGGTCTTGCATGGGTGACAGTTTAACCGAATTAAACAACCGTGCGAATAAGCACTATTATAATTATATCTCCGATGAAACTGGTATTAATTTCGTGGTTCTGGGCAAGAGTGGCACAGGATACATGAAATCATACGGTAGTAATCTACCATTCAGCCAGAGAGTCGACACAATACCGACAGACAGCAATGTCATAACCATTTTCGGAAGTGGTAATGATGTCGGTCAGACACTTGGCAATGTTACCGACACAGGAACAAACACAATATGCGGATGTATCAATAACACCATTGATGGTATCAGATCGAGAATCACAGGGGCAAATCTTGGAATTATCACTCCCACACCGTGGGAAGCCTATCCACCTAGCACGGTGGACAATGCGATGGATTTATATGTAAATGCTCTTGTGGAAATCTGCCGCAGAAAAGGCGTTCCGTGTTTGGATTTGTATCATTGTTCAAATATGACACCGTGGAATGCAGACTTCAAAACAGCCTACTATTCGCATGACGATGGCAATGGTACGCATCCAGATGAAAACGGACAGAGATTGTTTGCGCCAAGAATCAAGGCGTTTCTGGAATCGTTGATTATGTAAGACAGTAAGGTTGCTTTACATCAATAAGATGCTGTCATGAAGGTCAAACTGAGGACTCTTGTCATAGTGTGGGTGCTACTTCTGGCACTCACGCTGTGGCTGTTCGTGGATTCACTGAGTGCAACTATCACAAGACCGTTGATACCTAAGTCGGAATTAAAATGGTCGAGTTATCACGCATACAAACTGTTAGCGGATGACGGTTTAATCAAAAGTAATGAAGTGCGTGATTTGATCGAATCCGTACAACAGAATAAAGTGTGGGCGAAGCGGACGGTTAAAAAGTTGAAACTGATGAAGTTATCACCCAAAAAGCGTGTTCTGCGGATTCTGCGGTACATTGCAAGGCTTTACACCTATGATATAAAGGTGCGGTTTGTAGAGGATGCAAGACGGCTGAAACGTGCAAACTGTGCGGCATACGCTGACACGATGTACATACTATGCAAGGCATCTAAAATTCCTGTCCGATACATAATCGGTTATGACGGTGCGGAGTGCCACGCATGGTGCAGAGTGAAGATAGGCAGAAAATGGTATTGGTCAGACCCTACACGGAATGACGGTCTGAACGGTTACGCACTGAGTCGCACACTCTGGACAACGTACCACAGAATTTTTGAAGAATGGTAAAGGGTGCTAGACTTGATTTGCAATAACGAATCCTATATAATGTAATTACATAACCGAAAGGAGTGATTCATTATGAAGGACAAGTTATTGCAGATACGAGTCGATGAAGATTTCCTTTCTAAAATCGAGTATCTGCGGAAAATCAACGGATTCCGAACCATAGCGGAAACCGTGCGGAAGATTGTGGAGAAAGAGTTTAGGAAGGAGACGCAGGATGAGTAACATTGATCGAATCAATAGGATGGTTGAATCATTTCTTGTGGAACACGATGATGTTGACATTAGCACATATGATGAAGGTATTACCGATACGATGCGGATTCAGATGCGCACGAAAAACGGTGGAAAAATCATAGAAAAAAGTATCGCATACAAAACGATGCTTAGTGCGTCAGGTTATTTTGCAGTTAGTCAGACACTTGAAGAAATGTATAAGGAGTTGCATTAAAGGGTGCTTTTCGTAACGTAGCACTGTACTGTAATGTGCAATAATGTACTATAATAATTTTGGAAATGAAATACTACGTCTACACCTGCCAGAGAACTGTTCACAGGGGATGCATGATGAAGCGATGACCAAAGATGCGTCGGAGGAGTCGAGATAACCGCATGGAGTGGAGATCATGCAAAACCGATCTTTGGATGTACTGGCATTTAAAAAGCACCTACGCATAGCGCAAGTGCCTTTCAACCAGAATCAATCTGGTTCTCTTGCAACCATTGTAAACCAGTTGCAAGTTATAAGCAAGTTAGTTGCAAGTTTGACATCTTTTAACCCATAACTTGGACAAAGTACCCACTTTTTGAATGGTGATTTGTTCAAGTTTAGGCACAAAAAAATAAAAACGGATTTCACGTTTTTAATTTTGAACACCCTGGGTGTGGGGTAGAATACCACCCACTTGTAAGCGGCGGCGTCTCATAATGAGGCGCCTGTTTTATTGAAGGAGGACAGACCAATGAACCCAACAATTACAGCATCGTTAATATCAGCATTCGCGGCCTTAATGGTCTGTATGATTAATAATCATTTCCAAAACAAAAAGAGCGAAAAAGCGCATCAGGATAATATAGTGCTTATAAGCTACAGGCTTGAGGAATTGGAAAAGAAGGTGGATAAGCACAACAGTTTGATCGAGCGCACGTATGAAATGGAGCGCAAAGTTGATGTGCTTGAGGAAAAGCAAAAAGTAGCTAACAACAGGATCGCAGATTTGGAGAAGGGAGCTTGAATGAAAAACGTATTTACAAAAGAATGGTTTAAGGCGGCGGCGATTCGTGCAATTAAGACTTGCGCCCAGACCGCGATTGCAACTATTGGAACGGCGGCAGTAATGGGAGAGGTCAACTGGGTGGCCGTGGGATCTGCTTCCGTACTGGCAGGAATTCTGTCTGTCCTGACTTCGCTTGCAGGACTGCCCGAAGTCGATGGGTAAGCAGGAATTTATTGAGTCCATCGCTTATTATGTGCAACAGTACGCGCCGAAGTATGATATACAGGTACATAGTCCGATCATAGCGCAGGCCATCTTGGAAAGCGGATGGGGTGAGTCGAAACTGGCTTATCAGTACCATAATTATTTCGGCCTTACGTGCGGCATTGGATGGACAGGCAAGAGCGTTAATATGGCCACTTGGGAGGAATATACTCCAGGCGTCAAGACGAACATAACGCAGAATTTCCGCGTATATGATTCAATGGCCGCGGGCGTAGAGGGATACTTTGTATTTATCCAGTATCCCCGCTATAAGAATCTAAAAGGCGTAACAGATCCGCGGGCATATGTCGAACGGATAAAAGCAGACGGGTACGCCACTGCTTCGAATTATGTTTCGGCTGTAATGAATTTAATTACAGGATATAACCTGGAGCAGTATGACAGGAAGACCGTTCCCGCGCCGTCTGAAGATCCCGCGCCTACCACTGAGCGGGCTTCTTATAATTTCACCGTTAAGGAAGTGCGAAAAGGCGATTCTGGAAAGAGTGTGGCATTGATGCAGAAATGTCTTCGGGGTCTGGGATACAACGGTAAAGACGGGCGCCTGGTAGTGGTCGATGCATCAGCGGGAACAAATACCATTTTCGCATTGAAGGAATTTCAGCGGAGAGCGGGGATCACCGTTGACGGCGTATGTGCTGAGAAATCGTGGCAGATTCTTCTGGATGTATGATATACTGAAGCAAAGGAGGGTTTGGCATGAAACCAGAAACAATTCCGTATATCGTACATGAAGATCAAATGGCACGGCAGGAGCGACACATAAAAAGGCTGTGGATTTTGTGCATCATAATTTTTGTTGCATTGATTGGAACCAATGCAGGATGGATTTACTATGAGAACCAATTTGAGGATATTGTAATCACTCAGGATGGCAAAGCTGACAATGACGGCAATGTGACTCTGAGCGGCGTAGGGTCAGGGAGCATTTATAATTATGGCGAGAGCGAGGCAGACAATCAGAGTCCGCAGACGGAAGACGGGCGGTAATTCGGGATACAGAAAGTGTAACATGTGCCGCGGGACAGGAAGAATCAAGGTGAAGAAATGAGAGATGATCTATCCAGGACACAGCTTGAAACGCTGATTGATGAATGGATATTCTCAGAACGTGACCGCGCAATCCTGAAACGCCGCATGTTGGACGGCATCTGTTTTGACCAGTTATCGGATGAATTTAATCTGTCAGTGAGGCAGACGAAAAACATTGTTTACAAGGCGAAGGAACGTCTTTTTAAGCATCTGTAAAATTGCATAAGGATTTCACTAAATTTGCACCTGTGGTTCATTCCACGGGTGCTTTTTTTATTGGATAATTTACTCATGGAGGGTTAAACATGTTCATGAAATATAATCCAAATCCAGAGGCATATAGGACAGATGACTGCACGATCCGAGCGCTGACAAAGGCATTTAACGTGAGTTGGGATGATGCGTATGACGCATTAGCAGAGCATGGCCGCGAATTGGGGGACATGATGCATAAAAACTGGGTATGGGGGGATTTGCTGATTGAAAAAGGCTACTCCAGATACACACTTCCGAACACTTGCCCAAGATGCTATACCGTTGCGGATTTCGCAAAAGATCACCCCGTAGGGACATACATTCTAGGAACTGGAGAACACGTTGTCGCAGTGGTTGACGGTGACTGGTACGACACATGGGATTCTGGCGATGAAGTCCCGATCATCTACTACTGGAGGAATAACGATGGCATATAATCCGTATTATCCGTATCCGTACCAGGCACAACAGCCGCAACAGAACAATGCTTTTATCTCTGCGCGGACAATAGAAGAAGCCTACAACTGGCCCGTGGCGCCTGGAAATTCCCTGACATTCAAAATTGAAAATTCGCCGTTTGTATGCACAAAGACAAAAGGTTTTTCCCCGTTGGAACAGCCAGTGTTTGAGCGCTACAGACTGGTTAAGGAAGAGGACGCGCCGCAGGCACAAGTCACGCCTGCTGTGACGCCCGCAGAGGCGCCTAATTACGATGACCAGATAAAACAGCTATGGGATGAAGTAAACGCTCTGAAAAGCAGAATGAAGTGGAGGAACAGACATGATAAACCCGCAGATGATAAATCAGGTGAAGCAATTTCTGAATAACCCACAGCAGATGATACAGCAGATGGGCATACCGAAGGAATTTCAAAATAACCCACAGGGTATGATCCAGAAGCTCATGAATGACGGGAGATTGTCACAGGCTCAATATAACCAACTTCAGCAGACGGCCCGTCAAATTCAATCTATGCTCAAATAATCGCGCGCACGATTTGAGGAACTATAAACCGACCGTCACAAGAGGGATGACGGCCGCTCACCGCTAATAGATAGCGGAGGAAGGAGTGAGTAATGGCACTCACAGATGAAGGTAACAATATGGTAATGCCTGTTTCCCCGATGTACGGGAACGGCGGTGGAATGGGATTCAGCGGCGATTGGTCATCCTGGATCATTCTGTTTCTGATCTTCGGCATGTTCGGAGGCGGTTGGGGTAATGGCTTCGGCGGCGGCTATGGCGGCGGCCTTGGGTATGATTTCCCGTGGCTTCTGAACGGTCAGAACGGCATCAACGCAAACACGAACAGCGGATTTGACCATCTGGCCACACAGAACATGCTTGGCGGCATCCAGGGCGCTGTAACATCTGGATTCGGCGATGTGCAGACTGCGCTTTGTGGAGGTTTTGCAGGCGTGAACGCGTCTATTAATGGCGCTCAGAATGCAGTTTCTCAGCAGTTGTACACAAATCAGATTTCCGATCTGGAAAGAAGTTTTGCGGCTCAGACAGCAAACACTCAGGGACTGAATGCGCTTCAAACTCAGCTTGCCCAGTGTTGCTGTGATAACCGTGCGGCCACAGCGGACCTGAAATACACAGTCGCAACAGAGGCATGTGCGGACAGAAACACCGTAACCCAGGCACTCGCAAGTGTAACGGCTCAGAACAATGCTAATACACAGCGGATTCTGGATCAGCTTTGCGCTGACAAACTGGAGCAGAAGAATGACATTATTTCTCAGCTTCGCTCCGAACTGATGTACGCAAGAGGACAGGCTTCACAGGACGTACAGACTGCGGCGATCCAGGCAGGACAGAGAGCGCTTGCAAATGAGGTTGAGCAGTATGTTCTTCCGACTCCCAGACCCGCATATATCGTATCCAACCCGAACTGCTGTCAGCAGACTTTCGGATGCGGATGCGGTGCGGCTTAATCAGGGGGGTGCGATATGGCGGCAGAATATTTAGCTAATGCAGTGCAGGAGATAGCGCTTAACGCGCCTGCGATTTTTACGGCTTCTATCCCTTGTCGAAAAGGATATGTCTATCACGAAGATGAGACTGGGATTTTTATTCTGCGCGGGATCACTAACCAGTGTTTTGCAACCTATCAGGTGACGTTTAATGGAAACATTGCGATACCTGAAGGCGGGACTGTGGCGCCCATTGCGGTTGCTATTGCCGTAAGCGGGGAGCCGAGACTTACAAGCAGAGCGATATACACGCCTGCGGCAGTTGGAGATTATGGAAACGTGACAAGCACGGCAATTATTAAGGTGCCGCGTGGATGTTGCTTCTCCGTATCAGTTGACGCGGTACCCGCTACGACTGATCCGACTGTCACACCCGCCCCGATAATTGAAATGCAAAACGCAAACCTGGTTATTGACCGTATCGCGTAAGGAAAGGAGGAAGTCATGCAGGCACTTTATGATTTAAAAGACACGCTGTGCAAAGAACTGGAAGAATACAGTGATGGCGATCTCAGTGCAGGAAAACTGGACATTATCGACAAACTGGCTCATGCAGTGAAGTCCCTGGAAACAATCATAGCAATGAATGAAGCAAGTGACTCAAGCGGCCGCTATGATGAAAGTGGACGGTATGACGGCAGTGGACGCTATGAGAGCGGCCGTTATCGTTATTCCAATGCCAGAGGCAGAGGACGCAATGCAAGGCGTGACAGCATGGGACGTTATGCAAGCCGCGGATCATATAATAACGGTTCATATGGCTCATATGATGATGGTATGGTCGATGAACTGAGAGAGATCATGGACGGCGTAACAGATGAACGCAAGCGCCAGGAATTCCAGAAATTCATTAATAAGTTTGAACAGATGTAAGGAGGTGGCCTCTTGTGATCGACAAAGAGAGTTTGCAGGAGGCCATTCGGGAATGTTTATCGGAACAAAACCCTAACGCCCGCACCTGTATAAAACTTGCGGCGTATTATATAATTCTCGACCACATGGAAAAAGACCCCCCAAACGATAATTCTTTTTCAAGCGGGAAGCAGGCCGATAGCGAATTTGCGCAAATGATAAGTGAACGATCCGTATCGGATATAATTCCTGTAATCGCTGATATGATGGATGATTTACAGATAGTGAATCCCCGAATGTATGAGAATATAATACGCAGACTTAAGGACTGAGGATAAAACCCCAGTCCTTTTGTCCTGTAGTATCATACATTTTCAAGATGGAGGCATTCACTTAGTACAGGACTAAGCTAAAAAAATTATATCATAGTTTCTGTCTTTATCAAATCTTATTTCCTTAATGATGGAGCGCCAGAAGAAACGGCGTTCCTCAGCGGAGAAGGTACCGTAGAGCGCTTCAAAGTCCGTAGACAACAAATCCTTAAGGGAATCCATATCGGGGCCTGTACGGGGCTTGTACGCAGTCAGAGCGGCAAGTTCTGATTCTATCTGTTCGCGGTCGGACTTGTACTCGTCTAGTTCTATGAGTCCGTTGATATACAAATCCTTCAATCTGTCTTTTTTCTTTTCCAGAGATGCGATCCGATTGGAATTGTCTTTTACTGGTTTTTCTTCTATCTCATATTCCAGAATCATATCTTTAATCTGGGCGCGGACGTTCTCAAGAAGATATTTCTCTAAAACCGATTCAGTAATCACTTTCGTGTTATTGCAGTCATGGATACCGCGGTTGTATCGGGTAGCGCATCTGTATCCAGGTACGCGGTATGTCTTTGTAGGACGTTTCTTGTAGTAACGAAATGCCGCCATGGACTTTCCGCACTCTTTACAGCGGAGCAGGCCACTGAATATATATGCATACTTCTGGTCTTTTTTTATGTTAATGGATAGTTTGCGCTGAACATCATCAAAAAGCTCCTGTGAAATGATCGGTTCGCAGAAGTCTGGATTATCCCGTTTTTTTCCGATGTACGTTTCATTCTTCAGCATGTGTTTGAACGCACACGGGGAATGTGGAAAGTGCGGATCATCGCTGACAAGTTTCATTGTAGCGGCAAGACTTCCGCTGATGGAGTAATGTTCAAATAATTCTTTCACCTTCGGCGCGTCCTGGTTCGGGACTAGCCTTTTGTTTTCTATTGAATATCCAGGCGGGCAGGAGCCGCTAATGACGTTTCCTTGAGTGACTTTGTATGACTGGACTTGTCTGATCCTTTGGCCCGTGTTTTCTGCCTCAAACTGGGCCAAATTCATCATCGTGTTGATTATCATGCGGCCTTGTGGAGTGGACGTATCATACATCGGCTCCCAGATTGCAAGCCAATTACAATGGTGTTTATCCAGAATATCCTGCATGTCCAGGAAGTTCTTCAGGGATCTGTGGAGCCTGTCCATCTTAGTTACAACAATCAAATCAATTTTACCGTCTTCCACTTCGGACAGCATCTTCTGGAGCTCGTCTCTATCATATTTTGTGCCGCTTATGCCGTCATCCAGGAATTCGCCCACACAAATTAAATCTGGTCTGGAATCAATGTATTTATGAAGTGCTTCACGCTGAGCAGGAATAGAATCACCTTCCTTAACCTGTTTCTCCGTGGATACTCTCATATAGATTGCGGCTCTTTTCATTTTTTATCCTCTTTATTCAGGGCAAGAATTTTCTGAATTACTAATTTTTCGGAATCGTCTGCTTTTCTGTAAGACTCAATCATGTATTTCTCTTCTGGACTGTATTCAACCAGATAATCTACGCCGCACAAATCAGACAGGGACACATGGTACAGCATAGCGATGGCCACAAGCATGTCTGCGGAGGGTTGACTGACACATCTTTCCCAGGACGATAGCGTGGTTAATTTCGTCCCCAGTTTTTCTGCGGCCGCTTTTTGTGTGAGCCCCGATTTCTTCCGATAGTATGCCAGATTGCGGGCCAACTGTTCGCGAATAGACATTGGAGCCTCCCTTCTCTCCCCAAATCCAATATAGCATAAATTACGAGAAATTAGTAAATAATCGTTGACGCTACGAAAAAAAGGTAATAGAATGAGGACAGGTACGAAAAATTCGTAATTTTTTAAAGGAGGTGAGATTTTGGTAGCAACAAAAATTAATGAGTACCTGGTAGCTAATGGCATCAAAAAAACCTGGCTTGCAGAACGTCTGGACGTTCCCATTTCGACACTTAGTTCGATTCTAAGCGGACGTGTACAGATGAAAGCAGAAATGTTTATCAGAATTTGCCAGATTCTGGGAGTGGCACCTGAGACATTCGCAGACGGGAGGGGCTGAATGAACACTAAACGACTTTTGGCCGCGTTGTCAGTAATCCTGTCTAACAGGTATGGCGTCAAGATCACATGTAAGGAGGGCAAATGTATATCTGTATAGACACACGAAAGTGCTTTGCCCGCGGCCCAAAAGACAGTTGCAAGGCGCTTAGTGAAACGTATGAGCAGGACGGTGTTTGCCCGTTTTGCAAGCCAGACGCCAGAGTCACGGAGGGCAAATATTATCCGATGGCCACAAAATACGATCTGGTGAAGAAACCAACAAAATAGCCGCGCTGAGAGTCTGGAGGTCACAGCACGGCCATAAACGGGATCGTCATTCCCGATTGCATTATAAGCAGAAAGGCACGTTATGACAAGAGAGCGAATTGACGAACTTGTCTCCCTGGTCTTAGAGGCAAGAGGCAGGAAGGACTATAGCGTTTCAATATGCATCGGAAACTATGAAGAAGCAATCTATATCTACACAGTAAAAACTGAGAGTGGAATCAATTTTACCACTTATACGACCCACGATTTTTACAACGTGGAGGGCAAGCGGGTTTTGAGAAACCAAAACAGACTGAATGTATATGACAAGAACCTTACTGAAGCAGAAAGGCATATAAGGAGGTTGTTGAAATGATCTCGATGTGGACAGATGACCCTGTGAAGGACGCGGAAAGATACGCGCAGGAGCAAGAAGAAGAAATGATGGAAAACAGCCCTGTGTGTTGCGAGTGTGGGGAGCATATAGTGGAGGACTTTTACTACAGGATCGTAGATGACATTTACTGCGAAGACTGTATGCACAAGCACCTTGAGTGGATCAGATAAGGAGTGGCGCAATGAAAAAGAGGGTAGAAATCTTGATGCATTACGCGGGGTATTTAACCGCCCTGGTAACGTTCGCCGTGTATTTCTTCCTTATGTGGCGTTTTACACACATGGACGTGTTGAAGATCATCGTTACATACGGCCTGTTCCTGTATCTTCCGTCCGTGTATCTGCCGTTTCTGATCGTTGGGGAGGGTGAAGATGAAGCGAAAGACAAATAACGAAAGAATCATCGAATACATGCGGGAGCATGGAAGCATTACAGCCAGGGCCGCTGTTTACGATCTGGGCATTCTCAGACTTGCGGCCCGTATCCATGAGATAAAGCGGGACACACCTATCAGGAAGCGCACAGAGTACAAAACGCGGCCAGACGGTACCACGGTTCATTGGACGGTGTATTCACTGGGAGATAAGCAATGAGAGACTCGACAACATTATTAAGGACGCAATGCGAAGCGCTCCGCAACCTTCCACCTGAACAGTTTTATTTAGCTGTTACGGCAATCTGGGACTATGAGATGGATGGCAAAGAGGCGTCTGATCCTGTAGCGGCAATGGCAGTCGGGATGGCGAAACCAATCATTGATAAAAGGGCAAAAAAAGCGGCCGCAGGAAGTTTAGGTGGAAGCAAACCGAAGCAAACGGCAAGCAAACCGAAGCAAACCGAAGCAAACCGACCCTATAAAGATAAAAGTATAAAGATAAAAGAAGAAAATATAAAAGATAAAAAGATAAAAGATATAGATAATAGGCGTTTCACGCCGCCCACACTGGAAGAGGTTCAGTCTTTTATCAATGAACATGGGTATCGAGTAGATGCAAACCGTTTTATCGACTTCTATTCATCAAAAGGGTGGATGGTCGGCAAAAACAAAATGAAGGACTGGCAAGCGGCCGTTCGTGGATGGGCATCCAGGGACAAACAGCAACAGGGCAGTAAGTTTAATAATTTCCAAGAGACAGGCACAAACTGGGATGACGTTGCTTATCAGATAATGGCAAATCAATAGGAGTGAAAAATGTTTACAAAAGAAGAATTGGATCAGGTTAATGAGCATTTAAAGACGGTTCCTGTTAAGGGCAAAGATTACGCACCTGTCACGGAGCGGGTAAAAGCTTTTAGGAGCATCTGTCCTACTGGCACTATCACGACAGAGATCGTAAGTCTTGGAGACGGTGTTGTTGTTATGAAAGCAACCATAGCGGACGGAGACCTGGTACTAGGTACGGGCCTTGCTTATGAGAAGGAATCATCAAGTTATATCAATAAAACATCGTATATCGAAAACTGCGAAACTTCAGCAGTTGGACGCGCACTTGGGTTTTGCGGCATTGGTATAGATGCAAGTATGGCAAGCGCTGAAGAATTGGCAAACGCTCTTAAACAACAGGAAGACATGAAAGTAAAAAATGATATTTCCAATCAACCCATTGGAGATATTAAGGCGGCGGCGCTTGAAAAGATGCTTGAAAAAGCAGGGCAGGACGTACAGGCATTTCTCGACCACTTCAAAGTTGAAAGCGCATCTGAATTGACTGAGGCACAGCATCTTGTAATCCTGAAGGGCCTTGAGAAGAAGGGTGAGAAGTAATGGATGTACTGGGGAGAATCAAAGACATATCGAAAGATTGGACAAGCGGAAAGCTAGTAATCAGTTTCGAAGTCAACTCCGTACCGAGTGACCTGGAGGACTTGCAGACAAGTTCCAGGCCGCTCAGCATCACAGCGAAGCCGTTTAGACAGAAGCGGAGTCTGAACGCAAACGCTTATTTCCATGTTCTGACAGGCAAGATTGCGGCAAAACTGGGGACTAGTCTTGACCATGAAAAGAATCGTCTGATCCGTGAATTCGGCGAATATGAATTTATCGATGGATGGATACCGACCGTGCTGATTGATACGGCGTTCGAAGACAAGATTTTAGACATGGAGGGCGTTCACTGGAAGCCCGTAGCAAGGCCAGATAAAGAGCATGTGCAGATGGCGTTTATGCGGGGGTCGCATACCTATAACACCGCAGAAATGAGCCGACTGATTGATGCAACGGTAGAGCAGGCGAAGGAGTTGGGCATTGAGACGTTGACTGATATTGAAATCGAAAGGATGAAGCAGTCATGGACAAAAAACAACTGATAGAAATGCCGTTCTGGGATGCGGGCGAAGTGTGCGTGGTCTGCGGCAATCCTAACGTGCATCATCACCATGTATTGTACGGGACGGCGAATCGAAAAAAAGCAGATCACTACGGGTACATAATCCCGTTGTGTTATGAGCATCACCTGGGCGGCTCTGGAATCCACTACAACAGGGGAATGAGCCTGTACTGGAAGCAGTTAGCCCAGAAGCATTTTGAGAAGCACAAAGGTTCAAGAGAAGAGTTTATCAACGAATTTGGAAGGAGCTATTTATGAACAAAGTTGTACTGATGGGGCGTCTGACAAAAGAGCCTGAAGCAAGGAAGGGCGGCGATACGAATGTCGCAAAGTACACCCTGGCCGTGGACAGAAGAGTAAGACGTGATAACAATGATCCGAATGCGCAGACTGCGGACTTTATCAGTTGTGTAGCGTTTGGGAAGTCTGCGGACTTTGCAGAAAACTGGTTACACAAGGGAACAAAGATTGCCATTACAGGACATATCCAGACAGGCAAATACACGAACAAAGACGGCCAGACGGTTTATACCACAGACGTTGTTGTAGAAGACCAGGAGTTTGCAGAGAGCAAATCAGCGGAGAGCAAACCGAAGGAGAACACACCCGTGGAGGGCGGTTTTGTTGCACCTGATGACATGGAGGATTTGCCGTTTAAATGATTCAAGTGATTATTCCTGGAACATTCAAAAATCTAAACAATTACACGGAAGAGGCTGGTAAAGGTTATCACGCTAGAAACAGTATGAAGAAAAAAGATCAGCGGAGAATAATCCAATATCTTCCGAAAGTAAGATTTAAGAAGCCTGTTCATATCAGATATGTGTTTTATGAACCAAATAGAAGACGCGATAAGGACAATATATCTTCATATTTTCATAAAATTTTTCAAGATGCTTGTGTCCAGGCAGGAGTTCTTAAAAATGACGGTTGGAAGGAAATAGAAGGCTTTTCCGACGAGTTTCATGTTGATCAGAAATACCCACGGATAGAGATATATATGGAGGTTATGGAAAATGGCAAAGAAAGAAGAACTGATTCAGATTACACCGCTCAAAATTAAGGCAGTACCAATCCGCATTGTAGGAGATTCGCCACTCATTGTCCATGCATGGAGCGAGAAGGCAAGAAGAATGATGCTTGAGGCCCAGATGGGCAAAACAAAGGTAAAGGCGAGAGAAGTGAAAGACCCCTTTGATGATTTCGTGCAGAGCATGTACTGGCTTGATGGAAAGCCAGAGAAGTCAACGCCAGAGGAGTTTGAGAAGGCTTGCCAGAATGGAGCGAAATGGGGATTCCCAGTCATGGCAATCAAACAGGCGGCGAACAGTGCGGCATACCGTATGAAATGGGTTAAAAACCAGATGGAACTGAGGGGCGCATATTTCATCAAGACTGAATATGGGTACATGGCTCAGATAAAAGGAGATGCGCCTGTTATACGTGAGGACATGGTTCGTGTTGGTATGGGAACAGCAGATATTCGGTATCGTGGAGAGTTCCGCAACTGGTATATCGATTGTGTCATTGAATACAACGCCAATGGAGCGATGAGCCTTGAACAGATTATTAACTGCATCAATGCAGGAGGATATGCTTGCGGAATTGGCGAGTGGAGACCTGAGAAGGATGGCTCCTTCGGTATGTTCCATGTAGAAGTGGCTGAGTAAAGAATGGCCTGCCGTGTTGCGGTTGTGACACGGCAGGATGCGGCAGGCAAGGTGGGGCATGGACGGGCTAGGCAAGTTGAGTTGTGGTGCGTTGTGATGGGGCATGGTTTGGCAGGAGAGGCAAGGCAAGGCATGGCAAGTTCCGGTACGTCATGGTCTGTTCGTGAATGGCATGGCATGGCAGGCTAGGTTGGGCGAGGCACGGTCTGGAGTGGAAAGGTGAGGTTGGGAAGGCGAGGCAGGAATGGTTAGTCGTGGCACGGCGAGGCTCGTTTCGTCCCGGTAAGGTTTGGCAGGAGGGGTGAGGTTTGTCCAGGTGCGGAATGGTTAGTTAAGGTGCTGTGCGGTAAGGCAGGATAGGTAAGGTGCTGTGAGGCGTGGTAGTGCAAGTTGAGTTTCGGTATGGCTTGGCAGGAGAGGTGAGGCATGGTGAGGCGAGGTTGTGTACGGTGAGCAGAGGCTAGGTTTGGCAGGCACAATCGATAAAACTACGAAAGGAGTAAAAAATGGCGGCATATGAGTATGTAGGAAGGCAGTTTCGTGTATCTGCGGATATAGTTGGTGCGGAGATGGAAAGGATTGAAGCACGAGATGGTCAGGTTACAAGTAAAAGTCTGTTGGATGCAGGGAGACCTGAGGAATCTGTTTTGCACAGCCTGTTCGAATGGGATGATAGCAAGGCGGCAGAGTTGTACAGGCTGAGACAAGCAACGGAAGTAATTACACATATCCACATCGTGATCGATGAAAAGCCTAATACACCGTATAGGGCTTATGTGAATATACAGGAATCGAGCGGACAGACAGAGCGGGGGCGGTTTATCAACGTGCGCTCCGCAATGGAAAATGAGGAAACAAGAAGAATAGTGCTTAATATGGCGATTTCTGAGGCGAAAAGGTTCTCCCAGAAATATGCAAACTATAAAGAATTATCAGAGGTTTTCGAGGCAATCGATCGGGTTGCGGAAAGGATGAAGGCATCATGAACGGAGTCATACCAATCATGCTTGCGGTAACACTCGCGGGAGCAGGAATAGAGACAGAAGCAGAGAAAACATACACAGACAATGATCTGTATGTTTTGAGTCACATTATCAACGCGGAAGCAGGAGATGATAACTGTTCGCATGAGCACCGAATCGCGGTCGGAAGCGTAGTTCTTAACCGTGTGGCGGCAGATGATTTTCCCGACACGATAGAAGGAGTTGTGTTTGACCCTGGGCAGTATTCCCCGACATGGGACGGCCGTTACAGCCTGGAGCCGTCTGAGGACAGTATAGAGACGGCAAAGTACCTTTTGGAGAACGGAAGCCAGATACCAGAAGACTGCATATATCAGGCAGAATTTGAACAGGGATCAGGCACATGGAAGCCTTTTGAAACGATCTACGGCACCACTTATATCTGTTACAGGTAAGGCAAAAGGAGGAACTATGTATCCGCATCCGAAAAGAGTATGCAATCTGACAGGACAGGCGTCCCCGAAACAGATTGAGTACGCCATGGACATTCACAAGATATTAGGGATTGACCTACCGCGGGAACAGACAAAACAGGCGTACAGCGATTATATAAACCGCTATTTGAAACGGTATAGGGAGGCAGTGAATGGGTAAGATTTTGATTATCGGCACAATGCTTTTTGTAACCTTTGCGTTGTATGCGTGTTGCATTCTTGGCGGCGAAGCGGATGATCGGGAAGAAAGGTGGTTCTATGGACGATCTGATAAGTAGGCAAGAAATAATCAGACTAATTTTGGAGCGTGGTTTGTATTGTGACACGCAAGCGGACAGGGAAATATCTGCGGAGATTATCAGACAGTTGCCTTCCGCACAGCCAGAAACACACGATAAACGCACGAAAACGCACTCGTGCGATTGTATCAGCAGACAGGCGGCGATTGATGCAGTGGGGAGTATGCTTCGCAGAAAGTTTGGCATCGGTGGCGATTTGGCAGAAATAACATTAGCAGGATTGCCATCCACACAGCCAGAAACACACGATAAACGCACGGAAACGCATGCGTGCGATTGTATCAGCAGACAGGCGGCGATTGATGCGGTTGAGAATATTGATTGTTCTGATGGAGTTGGAATCAGCGCATTGAAATGTGAGGCGGTTGACGATGGGGTAACTGCGATTAAAGCACTGCCCTCCGCACAGCCAGAAAAAGTTGATACACCAACAGTTGATACACCAAATTGCGATGACACAATCAGCAGACCGGACGGATATTGGATGCGAATGTCAGACTTAAACGAGTTAGAAGATGATAGGTATAAATGCTCATGTTGCGGAAATGTGGTGCATCATAGGGACAAAGTTTCTTTGTATACCTACAATTCGTGGTGCGGTGCGTGTGGTGCAAACATGAACGCAAAAAATTATGTAGCATACATACAATGATGCGCCCAGAGGATCAGTAACCCTTCTCTTGTCAGAGTGCAGATTCGCAAGAGGAAACAGCCGAATTATTGAAGAATGGCGAGGTATATAATGGATAAGAATGAAATAATTGATCGCCTTGAAAGGCTTGCAAGATGTGCGATTCATACCGAAGGTGAGTTACCGTTTGTCATGAGCCTTGATGATGGGATAGCGATTCATGAAGCTATTGATATGTTGCGACAATCACAGCAAGAACCGCCGTGGATTCCATGCAGTGAGCGGTTGCCTGATGAATATGGCGAGTATCGGATAACGTGGGTAACGTCACTTGTTCCGTCTAAACGATTTATTGGAGATTCCGAGTACGAGGTAACGAGTGTGTGGGATGAGGAACGGAAGGGTTTTAAAGGCGAGTGGCTTCTGGATGAGTACATCAAGCATTATCCCGATGTAAAAGTGATAGCGTGGAAACCACTAGAAGAACCGTATCAGGCAGAAAGGAGAACCGATGGTTGATTTTATTATAGAGATAACCTTTCTGTTAGCGACAATATATTTTGTCAATACAAAACAGGATGTGAGATTCGTAATCTTTTCATGCACGTTATATCTTACGTCAGTAATCAGACACAGTATAGAAAGGAGAACCGATGAGGCTGATTACAGAAAAGAATAAAAATGAAATCGGCAAGAGGTTGTCTGCTATCTATTACATCGCTGTTCATGGTTTTGGCAAGGGGCAGAAAACCGACATTGAATCAATGGAAAAGATTATTGAACACGTTCACGATATTGCGTTTGCCGTAGGTGGCGAAAAATTTTCAAACATTGATATTCCGGCTTATGTGAAGCGAATAGGAGAAATAACGGAAAGGAGAATCGATGAGGCACGTTAAAGGACGATCATTCTATAAAGAGCCTTGGTATAACAGTTATCGATGTATGAAAAGCAGATGCTATCGGACGAAAGACCCCAGCTATAAATACTATGGTGGTCGTGGTATCAAAGTTTGTGAAGAATGGCTGAATATTGAAAACTTTGAGAAGTGGGTATCGGAAAATCCCTATTTTGACGGGGCAACTCTTGATCGAATTGATAGCAACAAAGATTACTCACCAGATAATTGCAGATGGGCAACAATGTGTGAACAGGACAATAACAGAAGAAACACAATTATTGTTACATGGAACGGTGAAACACATTCATTAAGCGAATGGTCAAGCATCATTGGAATTAATAAGAGTACATTAAGCAATAGATATTGGAGAGGAGATCGAGGGGATAGATTGTTTGAGGAAAGGAGATATAAATGTCACGCTGTATAGATGCGGATGCGTTAGAAAAAGAGGGATGGAGTCTACATAGGACGATACGAGTGGACAAGAATACAGATGAGTATCAGACAAAACCACTTAGAAAAGTTCCCACCATCGAGCCAGAGCGGACAGTGGCAGTACATTGCACTTGTCCGAAGTGTGGGTGCGAGATTGCGGTGGACATGATGGAGGGTGAGTGATGCCAGAGTACATAATGGAATATGACATTGATGAGACAGGCAAGTTAATCAATGCCAGACGGAAGGAAAAGCTGACCAGATGCAAGGACTGCATAAACCGTCAATATGATTCTATATTCCACATTGGTTGGTGCAAAGGGACGGCAGTAAAGCCTAACGGATACTGTGATGAAGGGAGGACTGTTGATGGAACCTAAATGTGCTGATGGTTGTTTGTACGGATGGAATAGCGTTGAATGCGCAACGTGTATGTCGAATCCAGGACGGCACAGGTGCGATACGTGCAAGCATGAGACGGAACCCTGGACTAATGGTTGCGCTGACTGCTTCGATTATGAGCTATGGGAGGCAAAAGATGATTCGAATAAATGATGATTGGATCATTGACGTGGATGAATACAACTACATTCTGAAGCGGGATATGCACAGAAGGACAAGCAGGAAAAAGAAAGACGGGTCTGTAGTCGAGGAAGACGTGTATGTCAACAAAGGATATTTCAGCAACATGGAGAAGGCCCTGGAACGCGTCAGGGAAGAAATGGTCAGGGAAGGCCTTAAGGACGCTTCTCACACGCTTGAAACGGCCGTACACACTATCAGAGAAGTGACGGAAGAGTGGAGACGCATCACGGCAAATATCATGGAGGAATCAGCATGATCTATGGAATAGCGGCGATCCTGGCAGTCATGGCGGCCTGTATCCTGTTCGGGTATTCTCTGCGCGGAATAGTGGAAAGCATCAGAAAGAATGTGGCGCCGCAGGATGAAGAGGAACCCGACTGCAACACCTGTAAATATGATAAATTAAAGCCGAAAGAGGAACCGTGTAAGACCTGTCTGACGGAAGATGTGAGTATGTGGGAGGCGAAATGAGGCCAGAGGATTTACCAGAAGAAACATTATTGATTCAGCTAGCTGAAGAGGCCGTGGAGTTGTCCCAGGCTTGCATAAAATTATATCGGGCCATGCATGGAGACACGCCTGTTTCTGAAGCGGACGCCAGGGATCATCTCAGGGAAGAATTGGCAGATGTGAGGGTCTGCACCAATGTTCTGACAACCAGGGACGATGAATGGATCATCAAAAACATCGCGGCGAAAAAATACAGACGGTGGGAGCGAAGAATCAATGAAGAAAAACCTGTTTGAAAATATGTTTTGTGTGCGATATTGCGATGTGTGCGGCAAAGATTTCGTTGTGCAGGAACCGAAAATGTACGCCTGGCGCCGTGTGGTAAAAAATCGGCTTAAATATTATTGCTCTTATACGTGCTATAGACAGGCAGAAAAGAAGACGGGGTGAAAACATGATTTTTAAAATGATCTGCATTTTCTTACTGGGCTATATCGCAGGCGCCGCGGCCCTGGCAATCTTCGCGTTGTGGTTTGACGATCATCATTGAATTGCTAGCAATAGTCCTGTGACGCGTTTAAAGGCCTCTATTTGGCGTTCTATGGTCTTAGGTGGGTATTTTATCGCCTGCGGGCCAAAACGCCTTAAAAAGGCAAATAAAGGCCCTGTGTGGCAAGCGTGAAAAAGAGCGGGATTAATACCCGCTCTTTTATCATGTCGCCTTCTTTATCGTGTAAAATATCATCACCAATCCTTTCTGCCGGTATCTAATGCTCATCACTTCTCAATCTTAAAGTGCTTATTTTCGAACAGTAAGCATAATCCATTATCTGACGGTATTGTAATCGTTCGTCTATTTGGCTCTCTAATGCTCTTTCCTGTTCCTGCCAGTTTGTACCATGCCTTCACCGGAATTAAAAGCAAACCGTCTGCATCCACCCGGAATCCATGGTCAATAATCCATTCCTGCTCTCTTCCGCTCCATGTATGTATCATCGATTATTCTCCTTTCTGCCCTCGTAACCTCCGCGGCGGGTTGTGTCATTTTTTCAGTTCCGCAGTCTGGTTGTAATATCCCAAATCTCCGGTAAAATTAAATCTCTCCATTTCCTGCTTTATCGTTTCCGGGTCAGTGATTAGCATCGGGCAATCAGTTAGTTTAATCTGGTAGTGTCCGAGGGTGCTAGAAGATCCGTTATGATGACACCCATTATGCGCAAAATAGATAATGTGTCCGACAATACAGATACTTTCCGGGTCAATGTTTCGATAAAGTTTTGCGCGTTCCTGTCTGCTATCTTTATCAACCCATGTTCTTAATACGTCCATATAAAATCCTCCTCTACCCTCGTAACCTCCGGGGTGGGCGCTTGTTTATTTAGAAGAATCTGCGCGGCGTGTTGTCGTCGCTATCCATCCATGCATCAAACGCCTGCGGGTTGCGCTTTTCGAGTTCATCCATGATCCAGCCGCGAACAGTCGGTATATTCTGATTGTTCATAATCTCTGTGAGATCGAATAAATCAAGAAGTTGTTGTGTACTGCGTTCTGTGATCATCTGTCTGGCTTTCATTTCTGCGCTTGTCATTGCTTCTTCCTCCGTGTGTTGTGTTTGTTTTGATATAATCAATATAAACCATAGTGCGCACTACGTCAATATAAAATAATGCACAAAAATGACAAGTCAAATTTGTGCATTATTACAAGCGTTATGAGATCATATAAAAATATCCCGATAATATAAATTATATTGTTCTTCGTCTTCTTCATCCGTCTTCGGCGGCTCCAGATACTCGATAGGCCCGTCATAATTCCAGAGACTAAGACGGCCCTTTAATGGTATAGGCACTATTGGCCGTATATCTTCAAGCATCCAGGCATACAAGCCAGGCTCCCAGTCCTGCGGCAACATATAAGCCGCATCAACATACTTTTTGGCAAATGGTACCACGTCCGCAAGACGGGCCACTAATAGCGCGTGCCCTGGTATGGTATTTTTAAATTTTTTTGCTGTAGAACATATGAGAAGATCACCGCGATAATTCGTCTCCCATGATCTAACCTCAATGGTTTTACGGCCTGCGAATATCTGCATGACAAAATATGGGTGAATAGATAGAGCTTTCAATATGCGCCTCCTGTTCTGGCCGTCTCTGCGGCCCTTGTGTGGCCCTCTGCGGGCTTTTTATGGTGTTATGGTATATTTGGCCGCCTGGCCTTCTGCGGGCCGTATACGGCCAAATAAAGCCCCGCGGCGGCAATGGTGCCGCCTGTCCATCCTCTGACGGGGCGAAAATCAGTTCCATTCTTTGTCATCGTATCCAGGCGCCCTCATTACTAGGTGTTCAGCAAGATCGCGGGCCAGATCGCGTATGGCGTTATAAATAGGCGTTTTATATACTGGGTCTTCTGCGCACTGGCACAGATAACAGCGCATATATTTGTGAAGCTGTACGAGATCGGCAGGCGGGGCCGTTTTTACGTACTTGTCAAACGTCTTAACGTCTTCGCGGTATCTCCCGTTGTAGGCCCTCAAGTTTGCAATATATAGCGTTCTGTATATCTTGTGTGCGCTGTATCCGTCTGATCCTTTACAGGCGGCAAAAACATCATATAAACTGTCTGCCGCGCTCATACGGTATCTGTTGTTGTAACTGTCGTTCATAATACATGAAATAAACTCTGCCTGCGCTCTAATGTTTTCGGGCGATACAATAAAACAACTCATGTTTAAGCCTCCTCTAAATATTCTGTGATTAATTGCTCCAGGTCCGCGATAGATAGCGCCGCAAGTTCCGCGGCTGTGTCTTCTCCGATGCAGTCCATGTCATATCTCAAATTGTATAAAGTCTGTTCTAACATTGCCCTGATCTGCATATACTCCCCTCCCGTTTTATCTGTACTTTTCTACAAGCCGCGCCCAGGCTGTAACCGCTTCCGCTTCATCCTGGCAAGAGATATCCTCCAGGTCTTCGAGTGTTTCCCAACATGTAGCAGTAGCGCCGTATTCTATAGCGTCGTCATAACCGCTGTAGGCCTTCCAGGCGAAGATATAAAGTGCTCCCGTGTCACGTTCCACAATGGTTTTAAAGCTGTTCATTTTGCCTCCCTGGCCAGGTTTAGCCGCCTGGCCGCGGCCCGTGTGTTTTATGCAAGTTTCTTTTGTTCTTCCGTTTCTACTTCCGTATATCCCCACTTAGCCCGAAGGCCGTTCATGCTATAGCGGCCGCGGCGTGTCGTCTTTTTATCGCTTCCGTTGTAGTACCATGCCCGTTTTGACTTGCTCCACCAAAAGCCCGCTGTTTTTATTTCATCCTTGTATAACATCGTGCTACCTGACAGCCAGATCCATGATCCGATTATTTCAATCTTCACACCTTCAAAATGAATGATCTTATCAATAATATTTTTGAATATATCGGCTGATTCGGTGTTCTGTTTTTCGTACTGCTCACCTTCTGCATTTACGTGAATATTTTTGAACGCTTCAAAAGCCCTTTCATATTCTGCGCTCATTGCCTTGAATGATTCCGCGTCCCCGCCACAGTCTGGGTGAAGTTTCTTCGCCAGTTCTTTGTATCTGGCTTTAACATCTTCGCAAGTGTGGCAGGTTTCAAAATATCTCCAATTCCTCATATCGTGTTCCTCCTTTTTTAGTGGCCCGCCCTGCGGCGCCGTGCTTTATCTGATAATCAAATAATATACCATAGTGCGCACTACGTCAATATAAAATAATACACAAAAAGAGCTAACTCAATTTGTGCATTATTACAATGTAGTTGTTACAGTTCCAGAGATCCCCAGCCGCTTTAATATATTCCTCTTTATTTACAACAAAACTACTCATTTTATAAACCTCCTTTTTGAATTGTGCGGGCCATACGGCCCGCGTGCTTTTTAATTGATGCCTAAGTTTTTAAAGAATGAATGATCTTTTACAGTCCAGTTATCAGGTATTAAGTTTTTACTATTTGTTATTGATTGCAAGCGTTTCAGGTGTGATCTTAGACTTGAGACTCCGCACCATATACCGCTTGACGCCCCGCTGTCAGGCTTCGCGATATATAAAATTGCCTGTGATCCATCCTCAAATGGTGGCGCGAGGTAGTAATTCCAATTACCAACGGCCTCCGCGATTAAATGTAGATTTTCTTTTTTATACATTGTGTTCTATCCTTCCTGGTCAGGTTTAGCCGCCTGGCCGCGGCCGTGTTTGATTTGTTGATCAAATAGTAAAACATAGTGCGCACTATGTCAATATACAGAATAGCCAAAGTGCGCATTACAATTTTGTGCATTTTGCATAGTGCGCATTATTTCTATATAATGGTAGAATGATCCTGGCAAGCGGTTATATATAGAAGAAACAGAAAGAAGGTGATCCAATGACAGTTGATACAGTGAAAAGAAACGCCAGACAATATGACTGGCAAGTCGAAAACACGGATCGAATCAATATTCTACTCCCGAAGGGGTCAAAGCAGGAAATCAAAGAGGCGGCAAGTCGGCTCGGTGTGAGTGCATCGGAACTTATGCGGCAGGCAATTCGGGAGAAACTTGATTCCTTGGAGCCTGGCACACAGCGGCAGGAAATCCAGAGCTTGCAAACATCTTCGGATATGCTAAAATAAAACCAGAACATATATTCGTATCTTGCGCAAAATACGAATCTTTTTGACAGGAAGTCGCGATCCCGTCAAGAAGGTTTGTGTTTTGCGTTCTTTTTTGTGTATAAACTGGAAGGTTTATATAAATATTTGAGAAAGGAGAATCGCTATGGGAAGAGCACGTGCTAGAGTAGGTACCAGACGCTATACCACTAGTCAGTTTGCACTCGGGAACGCTAGAGGCCCGCGTGGTGGGGCAGTTGGCGCAGGGAATGATAAGAGCAGGAGATAATAAACATGTCAACTGTTCTCTATGATCCCATCAAAACAATGTCAAGGATAACGGACTCTGTGACCGTTGGATTTTCTGGCGGGAAAGAGAGTATTGTTGTCCTTGACTTGTGCATGAAGTATTTCAAAAAAGTTCATGTGTTTTTCGAATACATGGTTCCTGGATTGTCATTCGAAGAGCGGACGCTCCAATGGTACGAAAGACACTACGGAATCAATATTCTGAGGTTCCCTTGTGAGGACGCAAGCGAATATTTCCATTACGGAGTATTTACGCGCCCAGACGAGTCTTTTCCCCATGTATCGGAGACGGATATATATAACTATATGCGTCTGCAAAATGATACATGGTTTATCGCAACGGGGGAAAGAATAAATGACTCGATAATGCGGAGGGCGCGAATTAAAAAGAGTTCATCTATTGATTTTACTCATGGCAGGATGTTTCCTGTCTGTTATTGGCGTGAAGCGGAAATACGGCAATACATCAAATCGAAAAAACTTTATCTGTCACCAGGACAGAGAGTAAGAAAGCATTCTCTTACTTGTTTTGGAGCGGATGATCTGACTTATATAAAAGAACATTACCCTGATGACTATCAGAAAATAATTCACTTATATCCGTTTGCGGAGGCTATTGTTGTAAGAAACGCAATCAAACGCGAAAGGGAACAAAATGAAGAGCAAATATCAAGCCTATGATACGGAAATGATAAATCGTAGCCAGATAAAAAACGCGCCGTATAATCCGCGTATCATGGATGAAAGTGCGAAAAAGCGCCTGAAGAAGAACATTGCTAAGCATGGATTGGTCGCGGCGCTCACATGGAACAAGCGCACGGGAAATCTGGTCGGCGGCCATCAGAGACTTGAACAGCTTGACGCCCTGGAAAAGAACAAGGACTATGAATTGACCGTTTGCGTGGTTGACGTTGACGAACGGGAAGAGGCCGCGCTGAATGTCCAGTTGAACAACCCGTCCATGCAAGGTGAATGGGATCTGGACAAACTGGCCATGATGTCGGAAGAGTTTGATCTCGACCTGAGCACTGACCTTGGATTTACTGACTCGGACATAGACTTTATGTTTGAGGGTGACGATCGTTTCTCACAGCTTTTCGATACACAGGAAAAGGAAAATATGAGAGGCGATCTTGAGGCAGTAAAGGAGGCGCGGCAGGAGAGTGTTGAACGCATGAAAGAGCGGAACTCCATAGACTGGTTTACTGTCATTGTTTTTGAGAATGAAGACGCCAGGAATCAATTTATGAAGGAAATATCCATTCCGAAGCATGAAAAATATATCACTGAAGACCAGGTGCGGAGGCTTGCGCGGAAATGACGGCGAAGGAACATCTTCAACAGGTTTATGCGATTCAGCGAAAAATAAAAAGGCTACAGGATAGGCGCGAAGATTTGCGGGCCGATCTCTATTCCGTCAAAAGTCCTTCGGATTTGCCAGAGATCAGAGTACAGACTTCCCTCACAGGGGACAAGATGCTTGAACTGGTCGCAAAGGTGGATGAACTGGAGCGTGGTATCATCGCAGAGATAGACGAGCTTACAGAGAAGAAGCAGGAAATTATCTCAGAGATAGAAAAAGTCCCGCAGGAGAATTACCGTCAATTACTGTTTGACCGTTATATCCTCTGCCAGAAGTGGGAACAGATCGCGCTAGACCGTGATAAGGGCGTCAGATGGATATACCGTCTCCATGGAAAAGCATTAAATACTTTTGAAAAAGTGATGGATGGCCATTGATAGGCCACTGTTTAAACGTGTTATATTGTATTCGCAATAAGTGGACATAATATTCTTCATATACCTTACACTCCTTGGAATAGGGCGCTCCTAAACGGGGCGCCTTTTTAATTACGATTGAGGATCAAATGAATGAGAACAGCCTTAAAAATTTAGAAAAAGGCACTAAATTCACCGCCGAAACAGCGAGGGAAAACGGGAGAAAGGGCGCTGAGAAGTCAAACGCGGCACAGCGCAGAAAAAAGACCGCGGCGGAGCTTGCCGCCATGATGCTTGAGAGCGCATTGACTGACGGTGGGAAGAACGTAGTAAAGAAATTAGTGCCTGGAATGGTCGATGACGATCTGACGCTTGCGGCCGCTATGGTAGCAGGACAGGCACAAGCGGCCATAAAAGGCAATACGTCCGCATATCTGGCGTTGACTGAGCAGGCCGAAATGGTAAAGGCCAAAAAGGAAGCAGAGGCAAAGCAAAACGCTGTATATCACATGGATATGGAGCAAGTGCCTGATAACTTTCATCGGCTTATTCGTGATATTCGGAGGCATGACCATCAGCAGTATGTGATCCATGGCGGCAGAGGTTCAATGAAATCCTCAACCGTAGCAATGGAAATCCCAGAATTGATGATAAACAATAAAGACGTTCATGCTGTAGTGCTGAGACAAGTCGGAACAACGCTAAAGGACTCTGTTTATTCAAAAATCAAATGGGCCATTTCAAAACAGGGATTAGACAGCAAGTTTAAATTCCGCAAAAACCCAATGGAGATCACTTATCTGCCTACAGGACAGACGATTTACTTCCGTGGTGCGGATGACCCTGGAAAGTTAAAGTCCATAGCGCCAGAATTTGGCTATATTGGCATTTTGTGGTTTGAGGAACTGGATCAGTTTGGCGGTGAAGAGGCAGTCCGTAAGGTTGAACAGTCTGTAATCCGTGGCGGCGATAAAGCATGGATATTTAAGACGTTTAACCCGCCCATATCGCGGAACAACTGGGCGAATAAATACGCCGAAGAACCCGCGGATTTCAAGCTGATTCACAAGAGCGCGTATACAGACTTAGGCGTAGAGCAGGAGTGGCTAGGCGAAGCGTTCATCCAGGAAGCGGAACACCTGAGACAGACTAATCCTAATGCATACGCCCATGAATACGGCGGTGAACCGATAGGAATAGGCGCTGAGATATTCCCGTTCCTTGAGATACGTACTATCACGGATGACGAGATCGCACGGCAGGAGAGAATATACCAGGGGCAAGACTGGGGATGGTCACCAGACCCAAAGGCATTTATTCGTCTGTCCTACTCACACAGCACAGAAACGATCCTGCTGATTGATGAAGACGGTGGAACCTGTATCCGCACAAAAGATATGGCAAAACGTATCATAGACAAGGGATACAACGATTATGAGATAAGGTGCGGCGTTGATGAACCTGAACATATCAACGATTACAGGGATTCGGGCCTGCCTGCAAGAGAGGCCATTGTGACGCCTGGAAGCGTCCGAAGAACCCATGAATGGTTACAGTGCAGGAAGATAGTAATAGATCCCGCCAGAACGCCGCGGGCCTATAAAGAATTCACAGAATATGAACACGATGTAGACATGAAAACAGGCGAAGTAATAGACGGATACCCAGACAGAAACAATCACTGGATAGATGCTGTCAGATACGCCACTAGTCCGCTGTCAATGCGGAGGGGTGAGAGCGCATGAGTTTTTTTACGCGGATAATGAGGTGGTTTGAGTCCATGTTCAAGAAACAGGCAAAAGAAGAATTTAAGATCAAACAGATAACAACCGATACCATGGATTCACTGATTTCTCAGTGTGCGCGGGTTTACGTTGGCAATCCTGACTGGGTGGATTCAGAAGACCATATAACAACGGTCAACTTTGCGAAGACGATCTGCGCGGAAGTGGCCACACTAACCACACTGGCTATTAAAGTCCAGATAGGCGGCGGCGCCCGTGCTGATTGGATGCAGTCAGTCATTGACAATCTGTATTTTCAGCTTCGCGAGTGGGTGGAGTACGGATGCGCTTATGGTACGGTAATCCTCAAGCCGTCAGGGGATGAAGTTTCGCTGATTCTTCCCGACAATTTTATTGTTGTCAGCAAGAAGCAGGAAAACATAACCGCGGCTGTGTTTATCGACCATGCGAACGTGGATAACAACTATTACACGAAACTTGAGTATCACAGATTCCTGGATGATGAAGTGTACATGATAACAAACAAAACGTACATTTCTAATTCAAAGGAAAAAATAGGAGATCCGTGCAATATTGAAGATTCGCCATGGTCTGACCTTCTGCCAGAGGTAGGCATTCAGGGCCTTGACCGTCCGTTGTTCGCCGTTCTGAGGACTCCAAAGGCAAACAATGTTGAGATAGGCTCCCCGCTTGGCCTGCCTGTTTACTATGACGCACTGGAAGAACTGAAAGACCTGGACATTGCATACAGCCGCAATAGTAAAGAGATCAAAGACAGCAAGCGGACAGTCCTTCTGGACAGTGACAGACTGCTTCCGTCTGGTATGCCTATCAAAAACACGGCAGGAGGTTTTGAGTCCGCTAAAGACGGCCTGGGCTTGCCTGATTATGTTAAGGCCGTGTATGGTGACGGACGCGAAACATTCTATCAGGAGATAAACCCGACACTTCAAACCGATATGCGCATAACAGGGATTAATAATCTGTTGTCACAGATCGGGTTTAAATGCGGTTTCGCAAATGGATATTTCGTACTTGACCAGAAAACAGGCATGATAACGGCCACACAGGTTGAAGCGGATGACAGGCGAACGATTCAGACCATTAAGGACACGCGGGACAAACTGGAAAAATGCATTGACGATTTGCTGTATTCGTTAAACGCGTTTGCTGACCTGTATAACCTGGCTCCCGCGGGGACATATGAAGTCACCTATGATTTCGGGGACATAACCTACAATCGAGAGGAAGACCGAATGAGATGGTGGCAGTACGTACAGGCGGGCAAGGTTCCTGCATGGATGTATTTTGTAAAGTTTGAGGGCATGACCGAAGAGGACGCAAAAGCGATGGCTGAAGAAACAAAGGTTACACAGCCGTTGTTTGGTGAGGAATAATGCTTACACCTGATTATCTTCTCCATATCACAGAGGGCGCGGAAGAGATCGCGGCAGAGCTTCACACGGCGATGCTGAAAGAGGTAACGCGCCGCATACTGGAGCGTGAAGCGAAGGGATACGGTTATGTTTTGACGGCCGCAGACCGTTGGCGCCTGGAGCCATTGCTAGAACTTGGTGATCTGAGGGATGACCTTATAAAAGAGATCGCAGAGTATACAAACTATGAAGAAAAAGAGATCAGGGCGGCTTTTAGGGACGCAGGCATTAAAGCGCTGTCATACGATGACAAAATATATAAACGCGCAGGCTTATCGCCTGTACCGTTGGCACAATCGCCGTACATGTTGCGGTTGATGCAAAGGAATTATGAAGCAACCATGGGCGAATGGATGAACTTCACCCGCACAACTGCGGACGCCACAGAACAGACATTCATTGATACCATGGATCAGATATATGCCCGCGTTACTTCAGGTGGCACGGGGTACATTGAAGCGTATGTGGACGGGATAGATTCACTTGCCAAACAGGGCCTATATGTGCATTATCCGACAGGCCACAGGGACACGATAGAAACGGCAACATTGCGATGTGTAAGAACAGGCGTTTCGCAGGCGTCCGCACAGATTCAAATGGCGCGGATGGATGAAATGGACTGCGACCTTGTTTTAGTATCCTCACACATGGGAGCGCGGCCGTCTCACCAGGTATGGCAAGGCAAGATATACAGCCGCAGTGGAACAAGTAAGAAATATCCAGACTTTGTATCTTCAACGGGGTATGGCACAGGTGAGGGCTTATGTGGGTGGAACTGCCGACATAACTTTTCGCCGTACTATGAAGGACAGGGCAACCCGTTTGAGAGATACGATGATAAAGAGAACCGCGAACTATACGAGAAGACGCAGGAACAACGTGCAATGGAGAGGGCCATCCGCAAGAGCAAGCGCGAGAAGGAAACACTGGCAGACGCCGTAGATCATGCGCAGGATGATGAAACCCGCAAACAGTTAGCGGAGCGCCTGTCACGCTCCAGGAAGCGCCTGGCACAGCAGAACGCGGCATATAAAGACTTCTGCACTGAAAACGATCTGAGGCCATTACCTGAGCGGCTGAGGATAGCAAAGAGTAAATGAGCATCCGAACGGGTGCTTTTTTATATTGGTCAGTTGATAAGACCTTAAACAGTCAATTCACGGGACGGCGGTTACAGTCCTAAAACAACCTACATGTGAAAGGAGCAACTATGAAAACAGAAGATTTACAGGCACTAGGACTCACAGAGGATCAGATCAAAAAGGTTTTTGAACTGAGCGGCAAAGATGTAAACGCAGAAAAGAAGAAGACGCAGGCGGCAGAGGCAGACCGCGACCAGTGGAAGACGCGGGCAGAGACAGCAGAAGAAACCCTGAAAGGATTTGACGGGGTGGACGTAGAGGGCCTCAACAAACAGATCGAAGACTGGAAGAACAAAGCGGCAGAAGCCGAAAAGGATTTCCAGAAACAGATCGAAGAACGCGACTTCGCAGACGCACTTAAGGAAGAAATGGAGGCGTTCAAGTTTACTTCTGAAGCGGCGAAAAAGGCAATCATGGCCGAAGTCAAAGAAGCAGGCCTCAAGCTGAAGGATGGCAAGATTTTGGGCCTGTCAGACCTGATTGGTCAGATCAAAGAGAAGGATGCATCGGCATTCGCACCCGATAAAGACCCCGCGAAGTTTACAGAAGTCCCGAAGGAATCCCAGGGAACCCAGACGGGCTTTAACAAGCTGAGTCTTGCGGAAAAGATGAAATACGCAAATGAGCATCCGACCAGTGCGGACGTAATCGAATGGTTAAAAAAGTAAAAGGAGAAAACAATGGCAGGAATTTTTGATTCTAAGTATTTCAATGATGAAGTATTCGGGAGATACCTTGAAACGGTCCCGAGAGTAAAACAGAACGCGTTTCTCACAGCAGGCGTTTTGAATGTAAGGAATGATCTTCGCACACTGCTCACCGAGCAGACTGGCGGCAACTTCATTTCACTTCCGATGGTAGGAAGAATCGGCGGCACCGCACTCAACTATGATGGAAGCACCAATATTACAGCTACGGGCCTGGAGACTTTCCTCCAGTCCATGATCGTTGTCGGCAGAGCCAAAGGATGGCTTGAGAAGGACTTCAACGCAGACATTACTGGCCATGACTTCATGGAGAACATCGCCGCACAGGTAGCGGAATACTGGGACGACATTGACCAGGCAACGATCCTGAAGACCCTGGAAGGTATTTTTGGCGTTACCACGAACAGTTTTGCCGCTAACCATACTCTGGATATTACCAGTGCTACCACAAAGACCGTTGGAGCGGAAACCCTGAACAATGCGATCCAGAAAGCGGCAGGAGCAAACAAAGCGATCTTTACGATGGTTATCATGCATTCTGTAGTAGCAACCAACCTTGAAAATCTTTCACTGCTCAACTATGTGAAGGGAACCGATGCAAACGGCGTTCAGCGTGACCTTGGACTTGCAACCTGGAATGGCCGCACCGTCCTGATCGATGATGAAGTACCCGTTGACACCACAGGAACCAACCCGAAGTACACAACCTACATTCTGGGCCAGGGCGCGTTCGATTACTGTGACGTAGGCGCGAAGGTACCGCGTGAGGTTTACCGCGATGCAACCACGAACGGCGGCCAGGATATGCTGATTACCCGCCAGAGGAAAATCTTCGCTCCGCGTGGATTCAGCTTCGTACAGCCGTCAACTCCGATCGTTTCCCCGACCGATGCAAACCTGGCAACGGCGGCAAGGTGGACACCTGTAAAGGATACCGCAGGAACAGGATACTATCCGTCACAGGCTTATCCGTTTGCACGTATCATTTCTGAAGGTTAAGGAGGTAATAATGGCCGCGAATACTGAAATTGCGCGTCTTGACAGCGTAGAACGTGAGAAGATTAATGCTATTTTAGAATCGCAGACATTACCATCTACAACCAATTCGGATAACGGCAAATTTTTAAAGGTAGTCTCTGGGAAGTGGTGTAAAGGCGCGCTTCCCACAGAATTGCCTGAAGTCGATGCGGAAGATAACGGAAAAGTTTTGATGGTTGTAGATGGAGAATGGGCGGTTGCGTCACTTCCGACAGGAGAATAAATAGATGTATGCAACTTATGAAGACTATATCCAGTTATACGGTGACGGGATCACAGAGCAGGAATTTGTCAGGCTTGGAATGCAAGTCGAACGATCCATGGACATTGCCACAACTGGCATAGACAACGTGAAAAAGTTGAAAGTTGCGTTCCCTGAAGAAAACAGGGAAGCAATCATGTTTTGTGCCTGCCAGATGGTCAATCTTGCCAAACAGATTTCTGACGCGGAAGCGGCTAGTGGATATGTAGCAGGCAAAAACGGCCTACAGGGTAAAGCAGTGGCGTCTATGTCAGCAGGAAATGAATCAATTTCGTTTTCATCTGGTAGTGCCGCAATCACGGAGGCCGCGTTCAATGCTGAAAAGAAGGGTAAATTACTGCTCAGCGCCGCGAAGGAAAATCTTTCTGGTCTGGAAGATGCAAACGGCGTAAATCTGCTGTATATGGGGGCTTATCCGCATGTATCATGACACGATAACAATATTCAATCGGAAGAAGGGCCGCGAAGGTGACACCTGGTACCCTACGGTGTTGACGGACGTAAACCTGAATAAAGATAAAGGGGAGGTAATTGCCAGATACGGCCCTAATTCTTCCGATAATGCGATCCTGAACGTCAGATATGAAAATGATGGTGAGGACATTATTATCGGTGGCAAACAGTGGATTCAGCCGAAACAGTGGCAGAGGTCCGAAACGCCTGGAACCTATCTTACTTTTGCGGCGGGTGATTTCTTCTGGAATGGGTCGTGGGATGGAACAACTGCATTGTATGACGGCAACTATGGAGATCAGACATTTTATGACTATATGCTAGCCAATTATGACGATGTTTTCATGGTTACGTCTGTAGGACATTTCAGCGTAATTCCGCATCTGGAGGTAACAGGCAAGTGAAAAGGGTTTTTTCATTTCAGGATGTACACACAAAGAAGCGGAACGGCGATACCACCATGGAAGTCACGATAATCATGGACAGATTCGAACGGCAGTTTGCCCGCGCTCAGTTTCAACTCGATTCCATGGTTATGACGGATATGATCCCGTTCATGCCAATGATTACAAGCACGTTTATAAACATGACAAAGGCCCGTTCTGCGGCAATAGCAGGATCGGGCATTGTTTATGCCGCGGCTCCACCTTATGGCCGCTTCCTGTATAAGGGCAAAGTTATGGTTTCCCCGACCACAGGAAGCCCGTTTGCGGAGTACGGCGAAAAAAAGGTGCTTGTGAGTGAGTATCGGGGCAAGACAAACGCCAAAGAGGATATAGAATTCACAAAGACATTTCATCCGAAAGTAACAAAAGAATGGTTTGAAGCGGCCAAACGCCAGAACAAAACCAAATGGATACGCCTGACCAAAGAGTGGGCAGGAGGTGGCACTAATGGCTAACCCGATAGGGGTAGATGCAACGGGATATGAGGTCATGACGAAGGCCGTTTCCGAATTGCTCAATCAATACCCTGGACTAAATGACAGGATCGTGACATTCGAAGAGTTAGAGGCCACTTCAGGAATTGCGTTTGCCGCTGACAACGGCGGTTTAGTGATGACTGAGAAGCGGGATATTCTCGATCATGTTACGCAGACCTGTCAATTTCCTTTTTATATCGTGTATCGGTCCGCATCAACGCGGGCGGCACAGAAAATTAAAATACAGACTTTCCTGGACTCAATCGGCAAGTGGATCTGCAAAGAACCCGCAGAGGTAGACGGTGAATTAATCACATTGGACGAATACCCGCCACTTACACAGGGCAGGAAGATCAAAAGAGTAACACGCAACAACTCATACGGGGTGGAACCAGATGCAAAAGGCGTTCAAGATTGGTTGCTTCCCGTTACAGTCGAATACACAAATGAATTCGATAGAAAGGAGTAATTCATGAAACTTACTAGAGGCAGGCACTTGCTTTATGTTGATACTTCAATGGGGAGCGGCACTGCGGCATGGTACCTGATAGGTAAAGACATTGAGGAACTGTCTGTAGACCTTGGCGCCGATACAGAAACAGTAAAGAACATCCTGGATGAAACATCTGTCAGACACAACGGATATGAGCCGTCTATTTCTGCTGATCCGTTCTATGCTGACCCTGACGATGCGCTTTATCCTGTTCTCAAGGATATTGCAATGAACCGCAAAAAGGGCGGTGAGTGCCAGACTAAGTATCTGGAGGTCATTATTGATGACACTTCCGATACTTCACATTCCGCATGGCAGGAAGACTGCTATCTTGTCCCGCAGTCTGTAGGTGGTGACACATCTGGATTCCAGATTCCGTTTAACATTCTTCCCGCAGGCAACCGCAAGGCAGGAACGGCAACGATCAGCGCGGCAAAGGTTCCGTCCTTCACGGCGACAACCTAACCACAGGAGGGTAGCGCATTGGCAGAGAGAATCAAAATAAATGACGGCACTAAAACGTATGAGATCGTGAATCAGGACGATGTTGTTCTGGGAACATTCACCTTTAACCCGTCTGATGCAAATATCGTCAAAAGATATAACAATGTAGTGGAAGAATTACAAAGATATGCAGATGAGGTAAAAGATGAAGTTTTCACTCCTGAAAAACTGATGGAGGCACAGGACAAGATCGTTGAAATGATGAATGAGCTTACGGGTGCGGATACTTCACAAACATTCTTTTCTATCTGCGGTGCGCTGTCCCCCATGGCAAACGGTAACGTATATGCTGAAAACGTCCTTGAGGGGATAGGCGCTGTAATAGAGAAGGAAACAAAGAAGCGTATCAAGAGAATGGATGTGCAGGCTAACAAATACCTGGAGAATTATAAATGAAATGGCGCTTGCCTGAATCACTCAATATAGGCGGCACGGATTATCGTATACGGACTGATTTCAGGGACATATTGACAATACTCGATGCGTGTAATGATCCCGAATTGGATGAAGAAGCAAAGAGTTTTGTAATGCTCAGAATATTTTATCCTGACCTGGAGCAGATACCGACCGAATACGTGCAGGAGGCTGTAGAAAAGGCCGTAGAGTTTATCGACTACGGGCAGAAGGATGACGGCAGAAAAAAGCCTCAGCTAATGGACTGGGAGCAGGACGCAGATATATTGATACCCGCTATAAACAAGGTGGCGGGGTGCGAAGTGAGGGCGGTTCCTTATCTTCATTGGTGGACGTTTTTAGGCTACTACATGGAGATCGGGGACGGCCTTTTTTCACAGGTTGTAAACATTCGATACAAACACGCACACGGGCAGAAACTTGAGAAGTGGGAGAAGGATTTCGAACGCGAAAACCGCGGCATATGTGCGATTAAGAAGCGATTAACGGCAGAGGAAGAGGCCATACGCGAAGCAGAGCGAAAAGCGCTTGAGGAGTTGATATAATGGCGGCAGATGGTTCTATTATCATTGATACCAGGGTAAACACTGACGGTGTAGAGAGCGGACTGAAAAATATGAACGGTCTGTTCAATAAGCTCATCGCCAGTGCGGGAAAACTTGGGAAAATACTTGCGAGTGTGTTTGCTATACGGCAGATTGTCGCATTTTCCAAAGAGTGCATCGCGCTTGGTTCAGACCTTGCAGAAGTCCAGAACGTTGTGGATGTTACCTTCGGCAATATGTCCGAACAGGTGAACAGTTGGGCGAAGGAAGCGGCCGAAAAGTTTGGACTTAGCGAATTAGCCGCAAAACAGTATTCCTCAACGATCGGCGCCATGTTCAAGTCTATGGGCGTAGGCGGGCAGGAATTAACCGATATGTCGAAGAAGGTTGCAGAACTGGCGGGCGATATGGCGTCATTCTATAACCTGGACACGGATACAGCCTTTAACAAAATCCGTTCTGGCATCGCAGGAATCACAATGCCGCTTCAGCAGTTGGGTATAAACCTTTCGGAAGCAAACCTGGAGCAATTCAGACTGTCTCAGGGAATGACAACGGCATACAAGAACATGAATCAGCAGGAAAAGGCCCTGTTGAGATATAATTATTTGCTGTCTGTCACATCTGACGCACAAGGGGATTTCGCCAGAACATCAAACTCGTGGGCCAACCAGACCAGGATTCTTTCGCTTCAACTCCAGTCACTTAAAGCAGACTTAGGAGCGGGCTTAATCAACGTATTGACGCCTGTTCTTCAGGTTATCAATAAGATCATCAGTGGACTGGCAAAAATGGCGTCCGCGTTCAAGGCGTTCACCAATCTTCTGACAGGGAAGAAGTCAGACACGTCAACTTCAGCGGGTACAGGCGCGGCAATGGCGGCAGATGATTTAACCGATGCAACCGAAGCGGCGAACAATTACGCAGATGCAACGGACAAATCCACAAAGGCAACTCAAAAGGCCAATAAAGAGAACCAGAAGTACACATCAGGACTGGACAAGATCCATCAGTACCAGAGCAACAACGCGGCGGCAAGCTCTACTCCCTCCAGTGCGAAAAAAGGAAGCACACCCGCGGCGGCGGCGTCCTCTGCTGTAGATTTCGGCAATCTGTCCGAAGGTGAAACGGCATTGGATAAAGTCGATAAGAAGATGCAGGAAGTTGTTGACCACATTAAGAAGGCCGCGGAGCCGCTTAAAAAGGCGTTTGGTGGCCTGCTGAACACACTTAAAAGCGCATTCGGGTGGATACTTCAGAACATCCTTATCCCGCTTGGAAAGTGGGCTTTAAATGAGGCTTTGCCGCGATTCTTTACCACTTTGGCTAATATCATAACCATTGTGGACAACGTGCTAAAAGCGGCACAACCTGGATGGCAATGGTTCTGGGATAACGTCCTGAATCCGATCATAACGTTTGTAGCTGATAAATTCCTGCAATTTTGGGATTTCCTGAACGAAAAATTAGCGGCGTTCGCGCAGTGGTGCAAGGATAACCCCGCAATCATTGAAAACGCCACCACTTTTATCCTGGCGTTCTTCGCGGCCCTTACAGGAATCAAGATCATAACTGGCATTGCCAACATAATTAAGTCACTGGGAACGTTTATCGCAGTGGTGAAAACCGTGATTGCTACCATGAATCCCTGGACAATCCTTATTGCGGCGGTTATCGCGGCGGGCGTCCTGCTCTGGAAAAACTGGGATACGATCTCAGCAAAGGCAAAACAGATTTGGGGTGCTATATCGTCATATCTGAAGCGTACTTGGGAGACGATAAAGAAAAACGTATCAGCATTTATGGATGGCGTTAAAAATGTTTGGGATAAAGGATGGAATGCGGTTAAAACTTTGGCGTCAACCATCTGGAACGGTATAAAATCCACACTTTCAGGCATCTGGAGCGGTATATCGTCTACTGCTTCATCGATCTGGAACGGCATCACAAGTGCCATCTCTGGAGCGCTTGAAAGAATCGCATCAACGGCGTCTTCCGTAGGAACAAAAGTAAAGAATGCTGTAGTAGGTGCGTTCAATGCGATTAAGAACGCAATTAAGAAGCCTATTAATGGAATTATCGGTTTTGTAAACGGCCTTGTTTCGGGCGTGGTGGATGGAATCAACGCATGTATCAACGCGCTGAACAGGTTAAAAATCAATATCCCGCGTTGGGTGCCAGTATATGGCGGCAAGACTATGGGATTTAATATCCCTAATCTGTATAAGCCGCAAATCCCATACTTGGCCAGTGGAGCCGTTATTCCTCCGAATTCACCATTCACCGCGGTGTTGGGCGATCAGAAACGCGGGAACAACATTGAAGCGCCTGAAGGTCTTATCCGCAGGATCGTGAAAGAGGAAACGGGCGGCAATAAGAAATATCAATTCACTGCAATGCTGAACAGGAGGGTGCTGTTTGACGAAACAATCGCAGAGGCACGAATGAGACAGCAGATGACAGGAATGAATCCTTTTGAGTTGGCATGAGGTAAACAATGAGCCAGAAACGGATTACGGTTGACGGATGGAATGCCGTACAGCCTACAACATTCAAATTCAGTTTCCAGACTACTTCATCTGAGGACAGCGGAAGAACAATGTCAGGCAGAGCGGCGATTTCTCCGCTTTTCACCGTGGAAGCGTATGACGTGGAATATGAGAATCTGACGGTGGCCCAGGCGTCTGCCTTGTTAAAAAAGATCGTGCAGAAACCGTCTAAACCGTTCTTTTCTCTTTACTATTTCTCTCCGTACTATGGAAACTGGCGGACAGACCAGTTTTATGTCGGTGAGGGATCTCTTGACGTTAAGACGTTAAAAGAAGGTGAAGAAGAAGTTTTAAGTATCAGTTGTAGTTTCGTAGGGAGGAACAAACTATGCTAATTCTTAGCAATGAAATGTTGCAAGCTCTACGGGATCATAACGATATAACATACACGGTCGATATTACATTAGCGGGAAATAATGCGGTTGACATTACACTGACGGAGAACGATCTAATCTCTGGCGGTTGTCAGATAACGCGGACAAACGATTCTGATTCATTTCCCATAGGATACGTATACTGCGCACAGCTTGAGCTTCATTTCTTCAGGAAGACCGAATATGACAACATAGACTTTAATGAGGCGGTTGTTGTTGTACACGGAGTATATGAGTATGACGATGAAGAATTTGATTTTAACCTGGGAACGTATACCATTGCGGATTCAACCACAAAGGGCGAAGTTATTGAATTAGTTGGATATGATGACGTTCATAACGCGGATGCGGTAGTTACAGACCTTGTGCAGAGTCTTCCAATGCTTGCAACGGAGGCGTTCGAAGCATGTTGTACAAGATGCGGGATTAATTTTGATCCTGACAATGTAACAGGTTCCGCGCCTGCGTCATGGGATACATGTACAACTGAAATAACTCTATTGCCTGAAGGAATCACATACAGGCAGTTAATGGCCCAGGCGGTTCTGCTGTTTGGAGCGAATGCTTATATATCCCCGTTTGACAATAATATGTATGTTGTGCCGATTAAAGCACAAAGTACGCCTGTTATTTATTGGGGTGGATACTTCGATTCGGATAATCCGTACTCAAGCGGGGATGCACTGAATGGCGGCACTTTTGACCCATGGTCGGAAGGTGATACTGTTTCTGGTTCATTCACAGATAATGAGGAAGTTATATATCTTGACGATCCGCTTGGTTCGCCAGAGTTAGCCCTACAGGATATAACAATAGACGGCGTTAAGACTTCTGACGGTACATACTCATTCGGCGCGGGATATTTGCTGAACGTAGACATTTCTGTTTATGTGGGTAGCGAACAGGACGTAATCGATACGATAGGAGCGGCGGTTCGTTATTTCACATTCAGGCCGTTTGAAATTGACTATAGCTCATTCCCGTTTGCGGATCTCATGCAACAGGTGATGTTCGCGGATGTTAGGGGCCGTGCGTATAATGCAGTCTTAACGCATATAGACATAGCGTTAAAGGGAACATCCGTTTTCAAATGTACTGCGGAATCGCTCAAACAATTAAACAGTGTATCTAATTCAGTAAGTGCAAGGGTTGACCAGGCGCGTATCATAGCAGACCAGGCGCTAGCAGAAACCAGACAGGGAAACGCGGCTGTAACGCTTGAGGTATCAAGGTTCAGCAATCTGATTACCAATTCCCTTGGAGTATTTACCACAATGGTAACGGATCAGGGCGGTGCCGTTACCACATACATGCATGATTCTCCTGCACTTGCGGACAGTACAACGATTTGGAGGATGAACGCGGGTGGATTTTCCGTTTCCACAGATGGCGGGCAGACCTGGACGGCGGGCATTGATTCTCAAGGGCGGGCCGTTGTAAATGTCCTGTCAACGGTTGGGCTGTATGCTGACTGGATCGTCACTGGTATGCTGAGCAGTCTTACAGGCAATTCCAGTTGGAATTTGAATACAGGTGTTTTCATATCAACTGAAAACACACAGCGAAACGGATTCAGGTTCAACAATGGTTCCATCGAGTTGTACTATGACAACATAAAGATAGGAACTATAGGCCCTTTAAAAGTTTATGACTATGACACCACAACACCAGACCAGACTTTAACATCGTACCGAAATTATGTAAGCGGAAGAAATGTCCTGCTTGGTACAACGCCTGAAGGATCGTCTGAGGTCAATGTTGTTTTGTATATCAACGGGGACAACACCGTTTATTATCAGCACACATACCGATACACGGAAAAGGCGCTTTTCTTCGGCTCTGTCAGGTGTACGGGCGGGATTCATGTCGAGAATTCTTTTAAGCTGTACTGGCTATATACCAATAATATTGAGCAAAGTTTAATGCTTGACTTATCTGGAGGTACGGTCGCATGGGTTCGCCATAATACTATCGGTGGAGATGATTGGTTTGACAAACGCAAGACCATATTTAAGGACGTTTCATACAACCAGGTAGGATTTGCGTTTCGGCCGAACGCCGCGCCTGCAAGCGGTTCCCAAATGTACGAAAAATGGTTTGTGGATGCGTTTATTTCCGTATATGGATCAATAGCGGCTGAGTCGGTAACGTGTTCAGGTGCCGTCACTGCAAACTATGTCGGGAGCACATCGGATGAAAGATTGAAAAATGTGCTTGCCTGGGATGAACGTTATGACAGGCTTATCGATCAGATAGAACCTATTAGATTTACCTTTAAGGATGACAATCAAAAAGAGCATATCGGTGTTTCGGCCCAGAAGGTGCTTTCACTGCTTGACGATCTCGAAATCACAGACAGCGGGATCGTAGAGGGTAGTGAGGACACCTTCTATTCAGTCGCATATAACGAATTGACAACATTGCTTATTCGGAAGGTAAAGAAACAGCAGTCCGAAATAAACAGTTTGCAGGAGCGGTTGGAGCGCCTGGAAAAGATTGTGGAGGGTTTAATATGACGTGCAAGAGCATAGAAAGGATATGACATGGCGGTTATACAGTTTCGAAGCGGGGCGTATGCGGATTATGACCCCGCGAAAATGCAGGCCGCTGAGCCTGCCGTGGTATTAAGCGGCGATCCTGACACAGAGGACGGGAAAAGCGTTCGTGTGGGGTTTGGATCAGGTGAAGACAAGCGGCTTCTGACGGAGGATGATGCGTTTCAGGTGGATGATGAACTAAGCTCATTATCCGAAAACCCTGTCCAGAATAAGGTAATAAATACGGCACTAGGAAGCAAGGCGCCGATTGCATCTCCCACATTCACTGGAACGCCTAAAGCACCAACAGCAACCGCAGGAACAAACAATACACAGATTGCGAGTACCGCGTTTGTAAAGGCCGCAGTTGACGCCGCATCAAAGACGCTTAACGCCACGAATAAAGGTTCTGGTGTGGTTGAATTAAGCATTGTATAAGGGAGGGCGCATATGATTATTACAACTGTAGAAACAGACAGCGGCGCGCTCCTTCAGATAGGAAGACAGGGCGAACACGATGCGCGGAAAGTGTGGTTTGATCTTACCTGGTTGGTTGAAAACTTCGGGGACGGTGAAGCGGTTCTGGTTCATCAGCGGGTAAATGACGGAGCACCATACATCTGTCAGACCACACAGGAAGAAAATCGGCTTATCTGGGTTATAGATGAAATCGACACGGCCTATGAAGGATTCGGCAAGGCCGAAATCAGATGGACGGTTGACGGCACATTAGCAAAGACCGTCATTTACAAAACGAGTGTGCTGAAGTCTCTGACAGGGGATACTGTTATTCCTGATCCGTATGAGTCCTGGTATGACAGGATGATGGAGCAGATCGGTGACAATCAGGAATACGCACAGCAGGCCGCGGCCGCGGCACAGGCGGCAGGAGCAAGCGCGGACAGAGCAGAACAGGCGGCCGAAGCAATAGAGAGCGCCGCGGTTGTTTTGACAGCTTCCAACTCTGGGAGTGGCATAGTAACTATCAACGCAAGCATTAATAGGGGGTAATCCTATGGCAGAAATAGAAACTAGTATTCTTCGGATAGGAAGCAATGATTTGATCCTGCAAGACGCAGAAGCGAGAGAAGACTTACAGTCCGTACACGGTGACTTGATTGATGTTACCGAATTGCAGACAAACAACCTGTTAAGTGGTGTTGCGTGGGAGATGGGTAGTATTGATCTTAACACGGGCAACAATATGAATTCTAATACCCGTATCCGCACTGCTGATTATATCGATGTTTCAAATATAGATATTATAGATTTTTCCGTCAACAGCGGATATATGTTCGTCGTTGATTTTTTCGCTTCAGATAAGTCCGTTCTGAATGTGGCAATACATGGGTCGTGGAAGTCTACGGCTCAGAGAGTTATAATTCCTGCAAACGTAGTATATATCAGGATGCTAGTATCCAATTCAAACAGCACTGCGGCAGACGTTTCTTATTCAAAGGAAGTATTTGCAACGTACTATTCACATGCAACAAAGATCGTTAATAATTCATTCGATAACCTTAATGGTTTGATCGGTGGCGGTTCTGGAACAGGAAACGCAAGTGCAACTAAAGTGTATTCATATGCTTCATATTGC